>CAJHXL010000069.1_pt1 | contig 32108 bp, 31 predicted proteins | sample 9198601 | NCBI WGS metagenome assembly CAJHXL01 (sample SAMEA7708277, study PRJEB35096) | sediment metagenome | biome: marine neritic benthic zone biome [ENVO:01000025]; feature: sediment [ENVO:00002007]; material: shallow marine sediment [ENVO:03000034] sea grass bed [ENVO_01000059] ...
CCGGTTTCGGCCCTCATCCATGCCGCAACTATGGTTGTGGCCGGCATTTACCTGGTAGCGCGGATGTTCCCCATGTATTACTTTGTTGAGGAAGGCATCATCCTGGAAGTTGTTGCTTTTGTCGGGGCATTTTCAGCTCTTTTTGCGGCCGTGATCGCGATAACCCAAAATGACATCAAAAGAGTCCTGGCCTACTCCACCATGTCGCAACTTGCCTATATGATGCTGGCATTGGGTGTATCGGGTTATGAAGGTGAAAATGGGCTGGGTTATATGGCTTCCATGTTCCATTTGTTTACCCATGCGATGTTTAAGGCACTCCTCTTTCTTTGTGCCGGATCGGTTATACATGCTGTTCACAGCAATTATCTGAAAGATATGGGCGGACTCAGGAAGTATATGCCATGGACACATATCAGCTTTCTGATTGCGGCACTGGCCATAGCAGGCATCCCTCCACTTTCAGGATTCTGGAGTAAGGATGAGATCCTGGTGGCCGTTTATGAAAAGGATAAATTCCTCTATCTGATTGGCCTCCTTGTTGCCGGACTGACCGCCTTTTACATGTTCAGGATCTATTTTGGAATTTTTTGGAGCCGCAATCCAGACTACAGGGAAAAGCCTCATGAATCGCCACTTTCTATGACAGTTCCTATGGCGGTACTGGCCGTATTCAGTGCCCTGGCAGGGTTTATTCCATTCAGTCAGTTTGTTAGTGCAGACAGGACGCCATTTACGGCCCATTTGAATTATCCATTAGCCGCTGCGGCCGTGGCTATTGGACTGGCCGGTATTGGACTTGCATGGGTCTTCTACAGAAAGGAGAACAAATTACCCGAACAAACAGCCAAAGCACTGGGTAATGCCTATAACTGGGCTTATCACAAGTTCTATATAGACGAGGTCTATCTCTTTATAACGAAAAAAATTCTCTTCAAAAGAGTGGCGGAACCAGCGGCAAAGTTTGACCGGAAGATTGTTGATGGTACTATGGTTGGAATTGGTAACAGTACGGTCAAAACTTCTGAAGAGATCAAGGGTATGCAATCCGGTCGGGTACAGGATTACGCCATGGCTTTTGTAGCCGGGATCCTGGCACTGGTTATAGTATTCATTTATTTCTGGACCGAATAAGTAAATGTATATGGATATATTATCACTTTTCCTGATCGTACCAATTGCTACCATCCTGGTGCTGGTCTTCGCCAAAGATCTGAAACAATCCAGGCTGATTGCCATGGCAGGTAGCATTGTACAACTTGCGATGGCGGTAAACCTGGTTTTTGCCTACACCAGGGAGCGGACAGTTAATGACGCCATCATGTTATTCACCAGGGATTTTGTCTGGTTCGAGCCTTTCAATATCCACTACAGTGTTGGTGTTGATGGTATCTCTGTCACCTTACTTGTATTGACGGCCATCGTAGTACTGGCTGGTGTTTTTATTTCCTGGAAGATCCCTGATTTGCCAAAGGAGTTCTTTATTTCACTCATTGTACTTGCCACCGGAGTATATGGCTTCTTTATTAGCCTGGACCTGTTTACCATGTTTGTCTTCTTCGAGTTGGCAGTCATCCCCATGTATCTGTTGATCGGAATTTGGGGCTCCGGCAGGAAGGAGTTTTCTGCAATGAAACTTACCCTGATGCTTATGGGGGCTTCCGCCGTTTTACTGGTAGGCATTCTTGGTATCTACTTCAATTCTAACACTGGCGGTGAGGGTTATACATTCAATATAATAGAACTGGCTTCGGCTGGAATTTCCGCTGATGCTCAAAAGATATTTTTCCCGCTGACCTTTATTGGCTTTGCGGTCATAGGTGCCCTCTTCCCCTTTCATACCTGGTCGCCCGATGGTCATGCCTCGGCTCCGACAGCCGTATCCATGCTTCATGCAGGTGTGCTGATGAAACTGGGGGGATATGGTGTATTCAGAGTGGCCCTTTACGTACTGCCTGAAGGAGCCATCGACTGGTCCTGGCTATTCATCTGTCTCTCGGCCTTTGGTGTTATCTACGGTGCATTTGCCGCCATACGACAGACCGATCTCAAATATATCAATGCCTATTCTTCGGTGAGTCACCTTGGCCTCGTACTTTTTGCCTTGTTGATGTTCAATAAAACAGCCTGGAATGGGGCTATAATACAGTCTTTATCTCACGGATTCATGACAGCACTTTTCTTCGCGCTGATCGGGATGATCTATGAAAGAACGCATACACGTGAAGTAGCTAAAATGGGCGGACTCTTAAAGGTAATTCCAATGATCTCTGCTACTTATGTTATTGCCGGACTCGCTTCTCTGGGCCTGCCCGGATTCAGTGGTTTTGTTGCGGAAATGAACATATTTGTCGGCGCATTTGAGCACGAGAATATTTATTACAGAATTGCCACCATCATCTGTGTCTCCTCAATTGTGGTAACGGCCGTCTATATCCTGAGAGTTGTCGGAATGATGTTGATGGGACCTGCCCGGGATGATTCTTATAATCAATTTCCGAGGGTTAAGTGGTATGAGAGAATGGGAATTGTGTTGCTATTGCTGCCAATCATTGCAATTGGTGTGGCACCGCTCTGGCTAAGCGAGTTGATCTTTGAAAGTTTACAACCCTTTATTCAGGGAGTAATGAAATAGTATTAAATGAACTAAGCATATGAATTGGAGTAGCTTTTTGATCATGAGACATGAAGTAATATTACTTCTTGTAGCTCTTATCATGCTCACCGCCGAAATATCCCTGCCCAGGGAAAAGAAAGGCAGCCTTGTTCATCTGGCCATATTTTTATTCGGCATCCATACCATCGTTGGATTTATGTCACTGCCGGAAGAAAGTCTTTTTGGAGGTATGTTCCGTACCAACGGCCTGATCCATCTGGTGAAAAATATCCTAAACATAGGGGTATTGATCCTGCTATTGCAATCGGCCGACTGGATCAAAGAACAGCTTCTTGAGGAGAACAAGGGAACTGAATTCTTTATACTACTCTTCTCTTCCTTACTCGGTATATATTTCCTGGTTTCTTCAGGCGATTTTCTGATGTTTTACCTGGGACTGGAACTCTCCACACTTCCGGTAGCAGCCCTGGCAGCATATGAGATTAGCAAACGCAGATCCAGTGAGGCCGGCATTAAGCTCATATTGTCTTCTGCTTTGGCATCAGGCATCTCCCTATTCGGTATGTCGATGCTATACGCCACTTCAGGATCAATATATTTTGCCGATATAATATCCGTAATAGACAGCAGTGCCCTTACGCTAATGGGCATTGTTCTATTCTTTGCCGGACTTGCTTTTAAGATATCCATCGTTCCTTTTCACTTCTGGACTGCCGATGTGTATGAAGGGGCGCCTATCAGTATTGCATCCTATCTCTCGGTCATATCCAAAGGAGCCGCGGTCTTTATCCTGACAATTTTATTATTTACACTGCTCGGTTCCCTGATAGAGATTTGGGAAGATGTTATCTATGTTCTGGCTATAGCCACCATGTTCATAGGTAACCTATTCGCATTAAGGCAAAAGAATATGAAACGATTCCTGGCCTTTTCCTCCATAGCACAGGCGGGTTTTATCCTCCTGGGTATCATTTCCGGCACTTCTATGGGAATGGCGACCGTAGTCTACTTTGTGCTGATCTATGTGTTCTCGAACCTGGCAGCATTTGGTGTGGTTCAGGCTATCCATAACAAGACAGGCAAGGAGAATATGAACGATTATGAAGGTCTGTACAGATCAAATCCCAGACTCAGTCTGGTTATGATGCTCGCTCTCTTCTCCCTGGCAGGAATTCCACCTGTCGCGGGATTCTTCGGGAAGTTCTTCCTTTTTACCGCAGCGGCGAGTAAAGGCTACTACATATTGGTCTTCCTGGCTGTAGTGAATGTGACCATTTCGCTCTACTACTACTTATTGGTGGTCCGGGCAATGTTCCTGAGAAAGAGTGAAAATCCCATACCCTTTTTTGAGAGCAGTCTATATATGAAAATGGGACTGGCCATAACGGTTGTGGGGATCCTGGTATTGGGGGTATACAGCCCGGTATATGATTATATTTATGAATTGAGTATTGATCTTATGAATTGAGATTATGGGATTAGGAGGAAAACATCTTTTTGGAAGTATAGATGACACCAGAGTCACATTTGTAGAAAAAAAAGTAAGCGAAGAAAGAGCTCAGTTCCTCAAGGATCTGCTTGAGTTCAATGGCTTTGAGGTACTGTTGCAGGAAGAAAAAAGAGCTTCGGAGGAGGACCCTCAATTATTTACGGTGGCGGTAACAGATATGGTATTCAACCCCACGATCTGGGTTTACCAGAGAAAGCTAAAGACCAGGGATGGTCGTAAGGTCACCCCGGATTACTGGCATCAGCGTACCGATGATACCCCACCACAATACTGGGAAACACCTAAGGACGATATTTAGGTATCATCCTGACCCCAAGGCTCCTGAGCGGATACAAATCACCTTTCAACCGATATTTCATCGAATTTAACAGCAATTTATAAGGCTGTGGCAAGGTATTTGCTACTTTTATATTTCAGAATTACAGCTATGAGACAGAAGTTCATTCTGCTTTTATTTACCCTGTCCTTTGTTCTGGGATGGTCACAGACCGATCTTCCCCAGACTCAGCAATTGAATATTGAGGCCAGTAATTCTCTCGACATTAAGAGTAATCCCGAAAGCAATACCTCATTAAAACTCCCCGCAGTATTTAAGGAAGATATCGATCCGAAATTCAAAGAGAGTGACCGCGTAGTGAAAATGCTCCCCGACGAGGAGTTGAAGCAGGCCGGGCATGATCTGAAGCTAGATACCAAGGTTGGAGAAAGGGATAAGTCAAATTCAGATAAGCATTTTGGCGATATGTACCTGGGCGACGTAAAAACAAGCTCCAAATTTGTTGGAGTGGTCTGCCGGGATCACGAATATGTGGACGGCGACCGGGTCAAGATATACGCTAACGGAATGGTTGTAGAACCAAATATCCTTCTTACCGGTAACTTTAAAGGGATCAATCTGAACCTGGATAAAGGTTTTAACAGACTGGATTTTCAAGCCCTCAATCAGGGTTCTTCAGGGCCAAATACCGCACAGGTAGATGTCTACGACGATAAAGGACAGCTTATCTATTCAAATAAATGGCTTCTTTCCACTGGCTCAAAGGCCTCACTCATAGTAGTTCAGGAATAGGTACATCTTTTTCTATTGATCTTTTTGGCCAGGGCGATAGGTCTCTACCGCATTTTCAACCACTTCCTCTCTATAAAAAAGCACTTGCTTAAAATCGGCATTTGCATAGCGCTCAGTCTGATCGTCAAAATGCGGTGATTCAGGATCCCCGTTCTGACCTCCGGCAAGAATGGAGAGTGCCCTGACCTTTGGCCCGAATTCCACTACTGCAACAAAGCTGTTTCCCCTGGTTCCGTAGATCTTTTTCGTGTTGTTGTGATATCTGGCTCCATAGGCCGCCAGTGCGCCCCATCGCCCTGATGCGAAACCAATTGGTACGCTGGGTAAATCGTCATTGAAAGGCTGGTATATGTCACCGTTAATTCGCTGATACCGGTTGACCTCTCCCCAGTCAATATCCCAGCTGCCAAAATCACGCTCCATTTGTTCAACTGTCTTTGCAAGAATTTCCAAACGTTCTGATTCCGGAGATCCATTGCCAAAATATGTTAGTAACTCCATTTCACTGCTGACCTCAGGACGTGTACCATTTTGCAGATACCTGGTACCGTAGAAATGTGCTAGGCTCATGGCCTTTGAATCCACAGATGTACTGTAGTCCCACTTGCGCAATACATTTATAGGCCCCTTTAACTCAGGATATTTGGAGCCAGAGCGATCGTAAGCCCTGATCAGGCCGGGTATCAGAGCCTCAAACGCCGGCAAATAGGGGTCATGGGCGAGATTCACAAGACTGTCGAGTGTAAAGCCTTCTATATCCTCAAGAAGATCTATAGCGTGTACCCCTCTGAAGTTCTCCCTGTCCAGAGACATATAGCCTGGATAATCAGATCTATTCGGGCTGAATTCAGCAGCTGCCGTATAAGGTGTTGAATTGCAGTTTTGAATCCAGCCATTCTCCGGATTAAGGATGAGAATATTTTCATCAACTGAATGCAGGCCTTTCCATTCAGTTGCAGGATCACTACCATCTACGGCTTTGGTATAATCGAATACTGTATCGCGAACCGGAATGAAATTACCGTGGAAGTAAGCAATGTTCCCTTCAGCATCTGCATAAACTGTATTGTTTGAGGAATTGGTGCGTATATCCATCATCTGGCGAAAACCATCATAACTATCCTGTTTAGTCCTTTGGTAGGATTGCATTAAGGCCTTAGAGGGCTCCCACATCATGGCCGTGGCAACTAACTTATCACCTTCTTTATGGGTAATCGGTCCGTGATGAGAGCGATAAATAGGAAAGGTTTTTTCCTTGATGGTATTGCCCTCACGGTACTTGAGACTAACTTCAAACTCCGACATTTCCCGCCAGTCTTCCCCGTATTCGTAGAACAGCTTGCCATCCCTGAATTCGGTATTCTCAATGAATTCATCAAGTACATCGGTATAAGTGGATGTATGCATCCAGCCTGTTTTCTCATTAAACCCCTGGTAGATAAAGAACTGACCCCAGGTGACAGCACCATAGGCGTTGAGGCCTTCTTCGCTCACCATATGTACCTCGCCGCGAAAATAAAAAGATGTATGCGGGTTGATCAACAACATAGGATGGCCCGAAGCCGTCAATTTACCGGACAGTGCGATACCATTGGATCCCTGTGGTTCCTCGTTCTCTTCCTTGTTTTTACTGTTAGCCGTGGCTGTTCCAATACTTTCCTGGTACAGACTTTTGATCTTCTCAATACTTACCCGCTCAATATCGCCTCCTATAGAACCTTCACTGAAGTACATGGGCATCCATGGTTCAAACCTGTCAAGGAGTCTGGGTTTCACCTCCGGATGTGTTTCCAGGTAATAATTGACCCCGTCTGCAAACGCGATACAAAGATCCTTCAGCCATTGCGGACTTTTTTCATACTCCTCAATGGCTTCTTCCTTTGTCATAAATAACCTGGCGCGAAGATCGCTGTATAAGGCCTTCTCACCTTCTATTTCTGCCAGCCTTCCGGTAGCCCAGATGTAGTTTTGTTCAACCCTGTAAAAATCATCTTCACATTGGGCGTAGAGCATCCCAAAGACGGCATCGGCATCTGTTTTTCCATAAATATGCGGTATTCCAAACTGGTCTCTGATAATAGTAGTATTGTCGACATGTGCCTCCCAGCGAGATAACTCCGAGGGCACTTGTTCGGATTTGCATGAAAAGAGCAAAAACGCCAATAGTATGGTGAAAATCTTCATATATCTGACTAATTGTTTATCTGCCGCAGCTTCGAAAGTGATCTTGTAATTCCTGTGTTAATTTAAGAGTCGCCGGGCTTAAATGCTAATTTTAAATTAAAAAAGCCATCAGGGCGGCAGCTGTCTGCCCCTGCTTTTTAAATTTAATTTAACTTGCACTCTTCACAATGCTCGTTTACTAAATGGCTGACAAAAAAGTAAGTATCCTTACCGCGTTTAAAACTATTATCTGGCCCAGGAGAATGCTGGTGCTCATTGGTCTGGCGTTGATTGTCGTCAACAAGGCAGCCAGTTTTGTTGCTCCCTTGTCGCTCAAATACCTTATGGACGACATCATACCCAATGCAGACCTTCAATTTCTCAAGCTACTTGTTACAGCTGTAATACTGGCTGTTCTTATACAAGCGGTCACCTCATTTATGTTGACCAGGATACTCAGTGTTCAGGCTCAGTATATGATCTCTGAACTCAGGGCACAGGTTCAGAAAAAAGTATTGTCCCTGCCAATTCGTTTTTTTGACAATACAAAGTCCGGTGAGCTGGTATCCAGGATCATGACAGATGTTGAAGGCGTTCGCAATCTTATCGGCACCGGTCTGGTACAATTAGTGGGCGGAACAGTCACAGCTATTGTTTCACTGATATTATTGATCGATATCAGCCCGAGCATGACCCTCTTTGCCCTGATCCCTTTGGCCATATTTGCAGTAATCGCCTTAAAAGCATTTAAGATCATCAGACCGATTTTTAGGAACAGGGGAAAGATCAATGCGGAGGTTACCGGCCGGCTCACGGAAACCCTGGGTGGAATTCGGGTAATAAAAGGTTTCAATGCCGAGCGCCAGGAAGAGCACGTATTTGAAAAAGGGGTAGACCAGCTCTACCAAAACGTAAAAAAAAGCCTTACGGCCACTGCATTTATGACGAGTTCGTCTACATTTCTACTTGGAGTGGCAACAACCGGAATCATGGGTATCGGTGGTTATAAGATCATGATAGATGAACTCACTATCGGGGAATTCCTGACCTTCACATTCCTGCTCGGACTCATGATAGCACCCATAGTACAGATGAGCAATATCGGAAGTCAGTTGACCGAGGCCCTGGCCGGGCTGGACCGCACAGAAGAACTGATGAATCTGGCGCCTGAAGCAGATACCGGCCAAAGATCGATTATATTAAACGGGGTTACGGGGGATATGCAATTCAAAAATGTATCATTCTCATACGAGGAAGACAAGGAGGTGGTGCACGAGGTGAGTTTTGATGTCCCCTCAGGTTCTGTGGTAGCTCTTGTAGGCAGTTCCGGTTCGGGTAAAAGTACTATTGCGGGATTGGCAGCGAGCTTCCTGACGCCACAGAACGGAACCATAACCATTGATGGCACCGATCTCTCCAGGGTAGATCTCAACAGTTTCAGAAAGAACCTGGGGGTGGTATTGCAGGACGACTTTCTTTTTGAAGGCACCATCAGGGAAAATATTCTTTTCCCCAGACCGGAGGCCTCAGAAGAAGAGCTTATGAATGCAGTCAGGGCGGCCTATGTAAATGAATTTACCGATCGTTTTGAGGAAGGGCTGGACACCTTGATCGGCGAACGCGGTATTAAACTATCAGGAGGCCAGCGGCAGAGGATCGCCATAGCACGGGCCGTATTGGCCGACCCTAAGATCCTTATCCTTGATGAAGCGACCTCCAGCCTGGACACAGAAAGCGAAGCGCTGATCCAAAAGAGTTTAAGTGAATTGACCAAGGGGAGAACTACATTCGTAATAGCCCACAGGCTTAGTACTATCCGTAAAGCAGATCAGATCCTGGTTATTGAAGATGGAAGCATTGCAGAAAGCGGGACTCACGAAGACCTGATCGAGAAACAAGGTCGCTATTATCACTTGTTCACCTATCAGGCAAGAATATAAAATAGTTGAATAAGGTCTTGGGGCAATATAGTGCTCTATCAGTCGATATTGATCACTTTTTCAATCTGAGGGGCATGTTTCTTAATTGTCATTTCCACACCGCTCTTTAAGGTCATCTGGTTTACGGAACATCCAACACAGTTGCCTTCCAGACGAACTTTTACAGAATTGTCTTCGCCTATTGAAATAAGTGAAATATCTCCACCATCACTCTGGAGAAACGGTCTAATCTCGTCCAGCGCCTTCTCTACATTTGTCTTTAATTCCTCAGAGGTCATAACAGTCTATTTTTTTACCGCCGAACAACCAGCCATCGTTGTGATCTTGATCGCTTCTGTAGGTGGTAAATTGTCGTTGCGTCTTACCAATTCTTCAACCACATTTTTTGTCAGCTCTTCAAAAGCGGATTCAATGTGGGTAGCCGTCTGCATAGCCGCAGGTCTTCCTATATCCCCCGCCTCTCTTATACTTTGAATGAGGGGTATCTCTCCAAGAAAAGGAACCTTAAGGTCTGTTGCCAGGTTCTTGGCTCCCTCCCTGCCAAAAATATAATATTTGTTATCAGGGAGTTCATCAGGTGTAAAGTAAGCCATGTTCTCCACGATGCCCAGAACAGGCACATTGATGGATTCCTGCTGGAACATGGCAACGCCTTTCCTCGCATCGGAAAGGGCCACTTCCTGTGGTGTACTAACCACAACCGCACCGGTGACCGGCATGGCCTGCATTATACTTAGGTGTATATCGCCTGTTCCCGGGGGTAAATCAAGCAACATAAAGTCTAATTCTCCCCAGTGCGCATCAAAAATAAGTTGATTGAGTGCCTTGGCAGCCATTGGTCCCCGCCAGATCACCGCCTGATTGGGTTCTGTAAAGAAGCCGATAGACAGTACTTTGACCCCATAGTTCTCGACCGGCATCATTTTAGACTTGCCATCTATTTCTTTTGCCAATGGTCGTTCATTGGTCACATCGAACATCAGGGGCATGGATGGGCCGTAGATATCCGCGTCTAAAAGTCCAACCTTAAAGCCCATTTTTGCCAGCGTAACTGCAAGATTGGCTGTTATGGTAGATTTTCCAACCCCACCTTTACCTGAAGCCACGGCAATTATATTCTGTATGCCCGGGATGGGTTTTCCTTTGATCTCATTCACCTTTTGCTTTGAAGGGGCATCAACCTTGACGTTTACAGTGATCTTTGCCTTTTCGTATACATGCTGATGGATGGCCTTCAAGATCTCCACTTCAGTCTTTTTACGAGCCTGAAGACTGGGGTTTTTTATGGTAATATCAACAACAACCTCATCACCAAATACCTGGATGTTATTAACAGCTCCACTCTCGACCATATTTTGACCTTCACCCGGAACGGTAATGGTTTCTAGCGCTTTTAATATTTCAGATTTTGATAATTTCATGAAAGATCCAGTCTCTAAGGATTTGAATAGCAAAGATAGGGTTTAAGGCCGAATTACTAAAGAGGCAGCATTGAATTGTACTATGGGCGTATAGCACTCACAAATGACGGGATATGTACTTTTATTACAATCTAGACAGTAGTGTCCAGCTCCCCGGCGGGATCCCAGAATAGTTTTTCAAAATCCACCACCTGGTTATTCCTTATCTCAACACCTTCATTTTCCAGAAGCTGCTGCATCAGGTTGGTTCCGTCAAAATGATGTTTTCCGGTTAATAAGCCTACGCGATTTACTACGCGGTGCGCCGGAACATCACCCCTTGTATGGGAACCGTTCATTGCCCAGCCTACCATTCTCGCACTCCCTGCTGTACCCAGGTATTTTGCTATGGCTCCGTAAGAAGTAACGCGTCCGTAAGGTATCTGCCGGGCAACCTCATAAACTCTTTCAAAAAAACCCTGATTGTCCATAGAATATCAACGATAAAATATACGAATAATCGTAATGGCAAGAAGGATCAACATCAGAAGACTAAGTATATAATTGGAGTTTTTAGAAAAACGATTTGTGCGGGTCTCCAACTTATTGAAATATACGGTGTACAGGTAGAGTACGGTAAATGAGCCACATCCCGCGGCAAGAACAAAAGTGGCAATATCCCAAATCTCAAATTTGATCAGTCCCGTGGCATTCCACATAGCATTGAGACCGCTGTAATAGGGAAGGGTCAGCAGATTGAGTGTAGCGAGCAGCATGCCCTTAAAAAAGCTGTTCTTTTTGCTCACTTTGACCATACGGATCTTTTTTTCCTTGTTCTTTTTAGCCGATATGAAAAAGAAAATGGCAAAGAAAGCAAATACTCCTATGGCAATTTTAAGCAGAAGGTCTATGACCTCGGGGTTCTTGTATAAGAATTTTGATATAAGTACGCCAACATAAGCCTGCATCATAATCACAGTGGCGACACCCAGGCTGAATATGATCCCGTTAAGTTTGCCTTTATCCACACTTGTCTTGGCCGCATTCATATTTAGCAGGCCCGGGGGAACGGTTGCCATAAAGGCGGCAGAATAAGTAGCGAAAAAAAGGATGATCAAATGGGTCATATATCAATTAAGTCTGAATCTTAAGTAAGTAATCGGCTTGCCGGATTCGAGGAACTGACTCTCATAGAAAGTCTGTATGTTCAAAACCTCAGGCGGACTACCTTCATTTTTGTATATGTCGTGATTCGAGTATAAGATATCGTGTCCCAGGCCCTGCAACAATCCCAGCGTATAGCCGTGCAGGTACTCACTATCAGTTTTTAAATGGATCTCTGCATTGTTCTTCAATATCCTCTTGTATTTCGATAAGAATTCAGGATTTGTTAAGCGATGTTTAGTTCGCTTGTATTTAATTTGGGGGTCCGGGAATGTAATCCAGATCTCCGATACCTCATTCTCGGCAAACAGTTTATCGAGCAGTTCAATTTGGGTCCTTAGAAAGCGTACATTACCAAGTGCTTCATCCAATGCAGTTTTAGCTCCTCTCCAAAGTCTGGCTCCTTTAATATCAATGCCAATATAATTCTTATGGGGATTCAAACGCGCTAGCCCAACGGTATATTCACCTTTACCACAGCCGAGTTCCAGGACGATTGGATTCTCATTGCCAAATTGACTTTGCCAATTACCCTTCAGTTCGCAGTCATCATTCAGTACCTCGGATCTCGAAGGTTGAATAACATTGTCAAAGGTCTCATTGTCGCGAAAACGTCTCAGTTTATTCTTGCTACCCACCCGGCCGTTCTTAGAATTCCTGGCACAAAACTACTTATTTCTTTTAAGCCTGCTCCACCTTTACTTCGGCCTTTTCCAGGGTGAAGGAAAATTCAGAACCTACATCCGGAACAGATTCAACATATATTTTCTCGCCATGGGCTTCGATGATATGCTTGACGATGGAAAGGCCGAGTCCGGATCCGCCTTCCTTGCGGCTACCTGATTTGTCAACCCTGTAAAAGCGCTCAAAGATCCTTGGAATATGCTCATTGGGTATTCCCTCTCCATTGTCGGTTATCCTGATAATGACCTTGTTCTTAATGAGGTTTTCCACACTCACTTCTGTTGTGCCATTCGGATGTCCATATTTAATGGAGTTTACCAAAAGGTTTGAAATAACCTGCTGGATTTTTTCCCGATCCGCGTGAACGTAAATTGGTTTGTCATAAGACATGTCGAAGGTAAGACTCACGCCTTTTTTGGAAGCTTTTATCTCCAGGAGTTCAAATACTGTCTCAATAAGTTCGATGATATCGAAATCGCTGAACTCCAGGTTAAGATCGCCAATTTCCAATTTAGTGATCAGGTCCAGGTCCTTTACAATGTAGATAAGTCGCTCAACTCCCTTTTTGGCTCGTTGCAGGTATTTTTTCCTCACATTCTTATCTTCCAAAGCACCGTCCAATAGCGTGAGGATATAGCCCTGCACAGTAAAGAGTGGGGTCTTTAATTCATGGGAAACATTTCCAAGAAAATCTCTACGGTAGGCCTCGCGTATTTTCAGTGTATCGATCTCGATCTTCTTGTCCTTGGCAAATTTTTCAATCTCCTGGGTAAGTGTTTTCATATCGGTAGTGACGGGTCCAATAGGAAATTCTGTGGTCTCCAGTAGTGAAACATCATCGTAAATTCGCTTGATCCTCCGGTAAATGAACTTTTCTACACGCAGTTGAATAACGAAGAAGGAGATGGTAAAAGTTGTGAGAATTAATATTGCTGACATGATTCCATATTCATCCCAACCATCGGTATACCAAAGCAGTATACCAACAACCAGGAGGAGGAATAGTGCAATTAATAAAGAAGATCGGAAGGCAAACTTATAAGACTTCCTTAATCTGGTGGCCATTATAATACAAACTTATAGCCTACGCCTTTAACCGTTTTGAAGTGATCATCCCCGATTTTTTCGCGAAGCTTTCTTATATGAACATCTATCGTTCTTCCGCCCACTACAACTTCCTGACCCCAGACTTTATCGAGAATTACTTCTCTCTTAAAAACCTTGTCAGGCTTAGATGCCAACAACGCAAGAAGTTCAAATTCTTTCCTGGGTAATACTATTTCGTTCCCGTCATTTACAACCTTATATTCCTCGCGATTTATTACGATGTTACCCACTTTCATAACCTCCTCAGTCTGGTTGCTATCTTCTTTCAACCTCCTCAGCAGGGCTTTGATCTTGCTCACCAGGACTTTCGGCTTTATGGGTTTTGTGATATAATCGTCAGCACCGGCATCAAACCCCGCTACCTGGGAATAATCCTCCCCCCGAGCTGTTAAAAAGGTAATGATGGTATTTTCAAGACCTTTGGTATTTCGAATTATTTCACAGGCTTCAATACCGTCCATTTCAGGCATCATAACATCCAGAATAATCAGATGCGGCTGTTTCTTTTTGGCTTTCTCCACACCATCTGCCCCATTCTTAGCTGTGTAAATCTGATAACCCTGAGCAGATAGATTGTATTTAAGAATTTCTAAAATATCCGGTTCATCATCTACTAAGAGAATCTTGATATCCTGTTTTTTCATCTTGAGTTATTATGTAAGCCTTTGATTTGAAATTTCACCGAAATGGATAAGTCGAATTTGAGATTCGCGCCAGTGATTTTATTCCTTTTATGTATACTGTTTGCCGATTCAATATATGCATCCGGAGAGTGCTTTTACCTCAAAACAAATATACCCAAATTGACCTGAAAGACTTAAAATTTAATTAATATGATAACAATATAGTAACATAAATCTTAAGGGACTTCAGGAGATTTTGAGGATCTTAATTCTATGTTCAAAACAGCTGTCGGAAAGAACGCTCACTGCGGACAGATGACCCGGCCTTTTAACAGTAATTTCAGGCAATATGAAGATGGTATTTGAATAAGTTTGCATTTCAACGAATTTTCGAATATTAACACATTGCAACTCAGGCCTCAGAGTCGAAAATTTCTATATTTGTCATATACTATCTTGTAATTAATTTGGATGAAGAAACTTTACCCCATTGTTTTCTTTTTATTTATCGCCTTTGGGTTCGCTCAGGATTCCCCAAAATCAAAAGGCGATATTGAGGGCTTTGCCCTTTATCCAAATCCTGCTACCAACGGAAAAGTTTACATTACCACCGAACGGAATGCCCCGAAAAAAATACTGATCTTCGACGTTTTTGGGTCAAAGGTCATGGAAACTACTATTCTGGGAAAGGAATTAAACCTGTCCGATCTCGATGCCGGGGTATACGTGGTCCGGGTTTTCGAAGCGAACAAAGTAGCTACCCGAAAACTAATTGTTAAGTAGCTAAAAAAAACCTCAATTATTTGATTTTCAAAGGATTTTCCAGTTGGAATATTTGTCGATGAAATGCATAAAACATCGATGAATTGATACGCTGAGCATCTTTACCTACAAAATTCTGAATTTGACAACAATTCTTGGGCCTGGCAGGGCCTTCGTACTATATTTATAGTGTTGATCCCAAATCAAATTCCATGAAATACCTATACTCGCTCCTACTTATGGGCTTTACTTTGGTTCTCAGCGGGCAGGAATTACCTGGTGAGTCTGCAGCTGAGTCCAGAAATTCTTCGGAATTCGATTTATATCCCAACCCGGCTATTAACGATATTGTTTACGTCACTACCGGAAATAATTTCGGAAAGGATATTACCGTTTACGATATCTTTGGTAAAGTGGTGCTTCGGGAAAGGATCCAAACCAATGTCCTGAATATTTCCAAGCTGGTTCCAGGGGTCTACTTCTTACAGTTAGAGGAGAGAAATAAAACGATGACCAGGAAGCTGGTAGTGAAGTAAAATCTCATCCAGCAGTTATTTTTAAGAGGCCCGAAAGGCCTTTTTTATTTCTACTTTTGTGATCAAATGAGTGATAGCAGGATATTTGATATCAACACAGAGGAAGAATTCCGCGATCTGGCCCTTGAGATTTACAGATATCAATACAACAGGACTAAGGTCTATCGTGAATTCTGTGATTACTTGAACGCTTCCCCCCGGACTGTAATTTCAATTGAACAAATCCCCCATTTACCTATTGAGTTTTTCAAGTCAAAAAAGGTGTTGGCAGAATCTATGAATGCCGCGCTTTGCTTCAAAAGCAGTGGAACAACCGGAGCATCCGTCAGCACTCACTACGTTGCTGATCCCAGCCTGTACAGGCAGAGTTTCAATCAGGGTTTTAAGAAGTTCTACGGTCCTCCTGAGCAGTATTGCATCCTGGCACTTTTGCCATCATACCTGGAAAGAAAAGACTCCTCCCTGATATACATGGTACAGGATCTGATAGAACAAAGTCCTTTTTCGGAAAGCGGGTTTTATCTTTCAGAACTCGACAGCCTGGCCGGTAATCTGAAGAAATTGAATGAATCAGCTATCAGGGTCATCCTCTTTGGGGTAACCTTTGCCCTGCTCGAACTCGCCAGCCAATTCAAATTCCCTTTGGATAATACTATAGTTATAGAAACCGGTGGTATGAAGGGCAGGCGGAAAGAGATGGTTAGAGAAGAAGTACATCAGATCCTGAAGAATTCCTGGGAACTGGAGCGTATCCATTCAGAATACGGAATGACAGAACTGTTGTCTCAGGCCTATTCCAAAGGAGGAGGCAATTTTTACACTCCCGACTGGATGCGGATAACGATCCGCGATCCAGAAGATCCTCTAAAACTTGTAGGCCCGGGAATCACTGGCGGTATCAATGTAATGGATCTGGCTAACATACATTCGTGTTCTTTTATCGCCACTCAGGATCTTGGGAAACTTCATGAGGATGGCAGTTTTGAGGTCCTCGGCAGATTTGACCATTCCGATATCAGGGGATGCAATCTTATGGCGATTTAAACCGGATCAGGCATATTATTTAGGAAGCCGGTGTCTCTTGTTTTGGATCCAATTCTTTTTCAGTACCCATCCATTTATCCCAAAGTGTAAAATACAGGCCGTAATTGTAAAGAAATTTCCGGTGGTGAACATCGTGGTGCGTAGCTCCGATTATCAATCTTCCAAACCAGGCTCCGTATTTACCACTGGGGTAGATCTCCACCCCCGCATGGTTTATGGTTGCTGAGATAGTCATGATGATCAGGATGGCAAGAACTGCGTAGATATGAACAGGAACGAACAATATTATAAGCGGAATTATAAGTGCCTGTAATAGGGTCTCCAGCGGGTGGAAAGAAAAAGAAGTCCAAACCGAAGTATGAACGCTATTGTGGTGAACTTTATGAAAATACTTGTATATCCTGGGTCGGTGCATCCAGCGGTGGACCCAATAGTAGTAGGTATCCTGTATGAACAAAACTAATAAAACACTCAGAGGTACATACCACAGCGGATAGTCAGAAATATCCTGATATACAGCCGTGTAGCCCTGATCCCATAACCAGTAGGTCCCAACACCAAAAACTGCAAAAATACCTGCGCTGATAACAGAATAGTAGATCTCAGAGCGCACCTGTTTTCGAGGAACAGGGCTATGGTCCAATATCCTGGAATACAGGCTTTTCTTTAGTAACACAAAGGTGGTGTAGTAGTAAGCTCCGGAAAACAGCAAGTAGCGCAACACTATGATCACAAAGAGCAGCACCAGTAGAATCAGGATCGTTTTGATATCGAACTGGATTATTTGCATGATTCGCTGAAAAATATTAATTCCATAGAGCCTTCATAAACAATATCACGACCACAAACACAGTGCCGGTTACCTAACCGCCGACCACAAGGAGATAGTAATTCTTTTTACCGCGTTGCAACAACACATAACGATCATTGATGAGGTCATCATTACCAATCAGATAATCTTCACCTACTTTTTCTTTATTCACAGAGATAGAATTCTGCTTGAGTTCTCTTCGAGCTTCACCATTGGAGCTGAAGAAGCCAGTTTTCGCCGAGAGTGCTGCAATCATATCAACACCTGAATCAATATCTGCACGTTCAATAGTTGCCTGAGGCACACCTTCAAAAATCTCCAGGAAGGTATCCGAATCCAGGTCTTTGAGATCCTTGGATGTAGACTTTCCAAAAAGTATTGCGCTGGCTCTTAGAGCATTTTCATAGTCCTCTTCACTGTGAACCATGGTTGTCAGTTCCTCGGCAAGTTTTCTTTGCAATATTCTCTCATGAGGTGCTTTGGCATGTTCAGCTACCAGAGCCTCCACTTCTTCCTGTTTGAGGAAGGTAAAGATCTTAATGTACTTCTCGGCATCAGTATCTGAAGAATTAAGCCAATACTGATAGAACTTATATGGCGAGGTTCTGTGACGATCAAGCCAGATATTACCTTCGGCCGTCTTGCCGAATTTAGTACCGTCGGCCTTGGTGATCAATGGGCAGGTTAAGGCATATCCTTTTCCGCCATCGATCCGTCTGATAAGTTCTGTCCCGGTAGTAATATTTCCCCACTGATCGCTGCCACCCATTTGCAAAGTACATTGATGAGTCCGGTAGAGATGCAGGAAATCAAATCCCTGAACCAGTTGATATGTAAATTCCGTAAAAGACATGCCATCAGAATCATCGGTGGAAACACGCTTTTTTACAGAATCCTTGGCCATCATATAATTGACGGTTATATGTTTTCCGACATCCCGAATAAAGTCCAAAAAGGAGAAGTCCTTCATCCAGTCGTAATTGTTTACGAGTATGGCTGCATTGTCTTCATTACTGTCAAAATCAAGAAACCGGGACAGCTGTTCTCTTATCGCTTCCTGGTTGAGCCTCAGTGTGGTTTCATCCAGTAAATTTCTTTCGGTAGACCTGCCGGAAGGATCACCAATCATTCCCGTAGCACCCCCAATAAGTGCAATAGGACGGTGCCCTGCAAGCTGAAAATGTCTCAGCATCATCACACCGACTAAATGTCCTATGTGAAGTGAATTCGCTGTCGGGTCGATCCCTACATAGGCAGACTGCATGCCACTGAGCAAATGATCCTCAGTACCCGGCATAATGTCGTGCAGCATACCTCTCCAATCTATTTCCTTTATAAAATTCGACGCCATTGAATCTTTATTTGGATCAATGCTGCAAATATAGCAGAAAGGAGCATAGAAATTCTTTACCCAATAAACATATCCAATTCAGTACATTTGGACTATGATATTGGTAACCGGCGGTACAGGTCTGGTAGGTTCGCACCTGCTGTTTGAGCTATGTCAAAACAACATTTCGGTTCGCGCCATCTACAGATCTGAATCAAAATTGAATCAGGTCCGCCGCGTTTTTTCATTCTATTCGGAAAACGCCGATAAACTACTCGAACGCATTGATTGGATAAAGGCAGATCTCAATGATATCAGCAGCCTTGAGGAAGCTTTTAAAAACATCCGAAAGGTCTATCATTGCGCGGCTTTGATCTCTTTTGACCCTAATGACTTTAAACGTCTTGTGGAGGTGAATGAAGAGGGCACCGGCAATATTGTCAATCTTTCTATCTCTCATAAAATTGATAAGCTCTGCTATGTCAGCTCAATTGCCGCATTGGGAAAAGACCCAAATAGCCCGGAGGTCACCGAACAATCAGAATGGAGGGGGACAGATGTAAATCCCTATGCACTTACCAAGTACCTCGCCGAGATGGAGGTATGGCGTGGAAGCCAGGAAGGTATCAGTACTGTAATAGTCAATCCAGGTGTGATCCTGGGTCCTGGATTCTGGGAATCCGGCAGTGGCAGACTCTTTCAAATGGCCGCAAAGGGAAATCGCTATTATCCACCCGGGGGGACGGGATTTGTAGGGGTACACGATGTAGTTCGGATGATGGTTCAATTAATGGAATCATCGGTGATCAATGAACAGTTTATTTCGGTTAGCGACAATTTAACTTATAAGGAAATATTGACCAGGCTGGCCAATACACTTCAGAAACCGGCACCGCGAAAAATGCTTAGCATTGGTTTACTGGAAATATTGTGGCGTTTAGACTGGTTCTGGCACTTAATTAGCAAGAGTAAAAGAAAACTAAGTCGTTTGCAGGTAGCTTCATTAAAAACAGTATCGATCTATAATACCGACAAAATAGCTCAGCATATCGACTTTGAATATTCAGCCCAGGAGGACTATTTAGCCAAATATTGTGAGCTATTCAAGGAAGCGTATCCTTCTTCTTTTTCTTAGCTTTCTGATCCTTGAGCAACTGACGTTGTTGCTCACTTATTTTGCGAATACTATCGCTTACCCTGGTCTTTTCTTCCTCATAGATCGCTTTCTCACGCTCCAGCCGGGCTTCCACCACCTGGTAAATCTCCTGGTACTCCTCCGGAACAGAGGCATAGTAAATATCGCTTTGAACAAACTGAACGCTATCTATGTCGTGTTTCTGGTAGATAAAAGGCATGAGTTCGATATTTCTATCACTCAAACGCCAGGGATTGGCTTTCTTTGCCGCGTTTATCACAGCCAAATCGTATAATATCTCAGCCATTTGATCTTTAGTGATTAGGTTCTCGGGTTTCTGGATCGTTTTTTCATTACAGCCCAAAAGTGCTACCACCAACAAAAAGCATATCAATTTTTTCATACCTACCGGTTAAAAGTGAGTCTCATAGCATGCCTCTCTTCAGAAAGTCTGCCATGCTCATAGGCCAGGTGGCCGTTAACAAAAGTATGAGTTATCTCAGACCTGAAAGTTGTCTCTTCAAATGGGGACCATCCGCACTTATAGAGGATATTCTCTTTACCCACTTTCCAGGACCGGTCTGTGTTTGCAATTACTATATCAGCATAATAGCCTTCGCGCAGGTAACCGCGCTTTTCAATATCGAATAATATAGCCGGGTTATGGCACATTTTCTTAACCATGACCTCAAGCGAAATGCGACCCTCCAGATAGTTTTCAAGCATTGCCGGTAAGGCGTGCTGCACTAATGGCCCTCCGGATGGAGCCACAGTATAGACCCCTTGTTTTTCTTCCCATGTATGTGGCGCATGATCTGTTGCAACAATATCAATACGATCATCCAGTAAAGCTTTCCAGAGCATTGTTCTGTCTTCCCTGGTTTTTACAGCCGGATTCCACTTTATTAGCGTACCCTTTTCTTCATAATCCTCATCGCAGAACCACAGGTGGTGGATACATACCTCCGAGGTGATCTTTTTTTGTTCCAGAGGTATATCATTTCTGAAGAGTGAAGTTTCCTTACCGGTAGAAAGATGAAAAACATGGAGTCTTGCCCCCGTTTTCTGCGCCAGGGCAATGGCCCTTGACGAGGAGAGGTAGCAGGCTTCTTCACTGCGTATTTTAGGGTGGTATTTAACCGGAATATCATTCCCGTAAGTATTCTTAAATGCCTCCAGATTATTCCTGATGGTCGTTTCGTCTTCACAATGGGCCGAAATCACCATTTCCGTGCTGCCAAAGATCTCCTCTATCACCCGTTCATCATCTACAAGCATATTCCCCGTAGAGGATCCGAGAAATAATTTGATACCGCTACAGGCATTTTTATCAAGTCGTTTAATCTCTTCTAGATTGTCGTTGGTGCCGCCAAAGAGAAAGGAATAATTTGCATATGAGGAACCATTTGCAATCGTAAATTTTTCTTCAAGTCGCCTGAGGTCAGTGGTCTGGGGATTCGTATTTGGCTGTTCCATGTATGTAGTGATCCCACCGGCAACCGCCGCCCTGCTTTCAGAAGAGATATTACCTTTATGCGTAAGGCCAGGTTCCCTGAAATGCACCTGATCATCAATAATCCCCGGAAGTACAAAAGAGCCATTGGCATCTACCACAATAGCCTCTTTTGACGTAATATCTCGATCAATTCTCTCGATCCGTTGATCCCTGACCAGGATATCGGAATCGTAAATGTGTCCTTCATTTACCAGACGTGCATTTTTAATGAGATACTGCGCCATATCTAAAAGCCATTCAATTTAAAAATACTCCAAAACTTCATGCTTATCACTCCGAAAACAGCTTCCCAGACAATGCTTGTATTCATTTTGGATTTCCCCTTTTCCCTGTCGGTGAAGATTATGGAAATCTCCTCGATCTTAAACTTTTTCAAATAAGCCCTGAATTTCATTTCAATCTGAAATGCATAGCCTACAAATTTTACCCTGTCGAGGTCTATCGTTTCCAGTACGCTTCGCTTATAACAGATAAAACCAGCAGTTGGGTCATGCACGCGCATTCCGGTGATAAGTTTTACATAGAAGGAGGCGCCATAGGAAAGCAGAACACGGTGAAGAGGCCAGTTAACTACATTGACACCTCTTTTGTAGCGTGAACCGATCGCCATGTCGGCCCCGTTTATACATGCCCGGTGCAATCGCGGCAGGTCTGTAGGCCGGTGGGAAAAATCGGCATCCATCTCAAAAATGTATTCATAACCCTGTTCCAGAGCCCATTTGAATCCATGTATATAAGCGGTGCCTAATCCGGATTTTTCATTCCTCACTTCAAGATATAATTCTTGGGGGTATCTTTCCATGAGCGACCGCACCACTTTGGAGGTCCCATCAGGAGAATTGTCATCAACTATTAGGATATGATAGCCACGTTCAAGATCTCTTACAGCCTGGATGATGGCTTCAACATTCTCCAGTTCGTTAAAAGTTGGGATAATGACCAGGCAATCTGTCATAAAAAAATTTTAGCAAAAGTACGACTTTAAAAAGAGCGATTTAAGCGCAAAAGGCAAAATTAAGGATACTTTAGGGAGGTCATTCCGTACTATAATTTGTAATTTTGAATCGAATTGAACGCGAGGAATGAAATTCGAACAACCGAGAATTTTCTACTATCTGGCAGGTCTGTTATTCCTACTGAATTGCGTTCAAGCCTTCTTCACGGACCTCATCTATGACGAAGCCTATTACTGGCACTACGCCCAGGATCTGAGCTGGGGTTATTTTGATCATCCACCCATGGTTGCCTTTCTGATCTGGATCAGCAGTTATCTGGGCGATGGTGAGCTGGGTGTAAGATTTATGAGTTGTCTGCTCTCAGTGGGTACCGTCTTTGTTTTATGGCGATTAGTTGATCATAAAGAGAAGAAGCAATACATCCCCCTGTTTTTTATCCTGGTATTTTCAATGCCGCTGATCAATGCCTATGGATTCTTTACGCTGCCAGACACCCCGTTGTTATTTTTCACAGCGGTATTCCTGTTGACGTATAAGAACTTTCTTCAAAATGAGAACCTGAAATGGTCATTACTGCTGGGTGCATCGCTGGCATTATTGATGTACAGCAAATACCATGCTGCCCTCATTGTGTTATTTGTATTCTTCTCCAATCTGAAACTCATCAAGAATAAATATGCCTGGCTTGCGGTAATAGTAGGTATTCTGATTTATTTCCCGCATTTAAAATGGCTGTATGACAACCAGTTTGTTTCTATAAAATACCACCTTTTTGACAGACCTAACCGGGCCTATGAATTTGTAGATTTTAGTCTTGGGTTTCTCATAAATCTTATAGTGCTCTTCGGTCTTACTTTTCCGTGGATCTATAAGTCACTCTTTAAGACGCGGGCTACAGATCTTTTTACCCGGGCGCTGTTGTTCTTTGTATACGGGTTCATCATCTTCTTCCTGATCTCGAGTATAAACCGGCGTATTCAAACCCAGTGGCTAATAGCCATATGTATCCCCATGGTGCTCATTGTTTATAATTACATTCTGGAAGACAAGGTTTCCCGGAAATGGATCATCAGGACCGGTCTCGCCAATATTGTAGTCCTGATATACCTGCGGATTGGTTTGGTTTATGCTCCGCTTTTCCCGGTGCATTATGAGAGTCACAACAATAAAGAATGGGCTCAGCGAATCGCTTCAGAAGTGGGTGAAATGCCTGTTGTTTTCGAGAATTCTTACAGGCGCGCATCTATGTATGCCTTCTATTCCGGAAATCCGACCTTTTCATTAAATAACCTATGGTTTCGAAGAAACCAGTACAGCATTGACAAAACTGAATCAGGGGTTCAGCACAAAGATGTATTATACGTCTCAAAGTTCCTCTCCAATTCAGATTTCGACATCCTGCTCCCAAGTGGATCTTATGTGAAATCTGTCTATATGACCAACTTTGAATCCTTTCGGAAATTGGAATGCATTGTAGACCCTGCAGCTCGTACTTCTGATCCTGAAGAATGGGTATTTAGGCTGATCAATCCCTATAAGAAAGATATATCGCTTTCCAGGCTTAAATTCGGACTTGCTTATCTTAACCAATACAAACAGGTAAAGGAGGATCAGGAGTTACAAGTACATCTGCTAAGCGATCCGACAGATATAATAAAAGCACAGGATACCCTGGAGTTTGCTTTTAAGCTTCCCAAGTCCGAAATACAATCGCCAGCTTATTTTAAAATATGTATTTCAGAAAATAAGCTGCGCTATGGCTTAAACGGGAACATAATTAAATTGCCGAGAGAATGAATGCAGAAGTTCGAATCCTGGAAAATACGGACTGGATCACCCTGGTGATCCTATCCAGCCTCATATTGATAGTAGTTGCTAAACAGCTCTTCCAGAATCGCTTCCTGAGCTTTATCATCCTCCCCTTTAATAATAAGTACATCACGCTTTACAGTAAGAAAGATAAACTTGGGCACGGATTTCATGTACTTATGACTTGTTTTCAGCTGCTAAATACAGCACTGTACGTCTACCTGTCTTACAACCTCTTATTTGCTAATTCTAATAGGAGAGGCCTGTTGATTTTTGCCCTTGTGCTGGGGATGGTACTACTTTTTGTCATTACAAAAATGATACTCCAGCTGGCGAATGCATTTGTATTCAACAATATGAAGATCATTTCGGACCTCATTTACAAAAAACACACCTATCTCAATTACAGCGGATTGGTTATGATAATCGCTAACGTGATTATGACATATATTGCAAATGACTCTGAAACTGTAGTTTTTCTAAGTCTTTTCCTAATATTGATGATAAACTGTATCGGACTTATCACCATTTTAAAAGATCATCAAAAGTTAATCTCTAACTATTTTTTCTATTTTATTTTGTACCTTTGCGCTCTCGAAATTGCGCCCCTAATATTCATTGCGAATTTTCTTAAATACTGAAGTATATGAAAGTAAAGACGATTTTGGTCTCTCAACCAGAACCGAAAATGGAAAACTCTCCGTACTTGAGACTTATTGAAAAAGAAAAGGTTAAAGTAGATTTCAGGCCATTCATTCATGTAGAGGGCGTTGATGCTAAAAGTGTCAGACAGCAAAAAATAGACCTGAACAATTACTCAGCCATTATACTTACCAGCAGGAATTCTGTTGATCATTTTTTCAGGATTGCCGAAGAAATGCGCTTCAAGGTTCCGGATACAATGAAATATTTCTGCCAGTCTGAAGCAGTTGCCTATTACCTGCAGAAATATGTGGTTTACCGAAAGAGAAAGATTTATGTTGGGAAGCGGAATTTTACCGATCTCATACCTCTCTTCAAAAAATACAAGGAAGAAAAATTCCTGTTGCCATCCTCAGATACACTTAAAACCACTGTTCCAGATACCTTAAACGATCTGGAGTTGGGGTGGACCAGGGGAATATTTTACAAAACAGTGATCAGCGACCTTTCTGATCTGAGGGATGTATATTACGATGTGCTTGTATTTTTCAGCCCTTCCGGTATTGAATCCCTGTTAAAGAATTTCCCGGATTTCAAACAGAACAATACGAGAATTGCCGTGTTCGGAAATTCAACCATTATGGCGGCTACAGATGCGGGACTGCGCATTGATATAAAAGCACCAACCCCGGAGACTCCGTCTATGACAATGGCGCTTCAGAAATATATAACAAGCGTCAATAAGAAATAAAAAAAAGCCCCTGTCAGGGGCTTTTTTAATTAGAAAGCATATCGTTGCGGTCCTCCACGTCGTATCTCTTCATTGGCATATGCTTCATATTTCTTAAAATTCTCCCGAAAGGCATTCGTCAATTTAAATGCTGTTTTATAATAAGCCTCATCGTCATTCCAGGTGGCTCTCGGACTCAGAATACTGGTAGGTACTCCAGGACATTTACGAGGCTGGGCCACTCCAAATACTGAGTGTATATGATAGGTGTCATAGGTATACAGGCCTAGTTTACCGCTGAGAGCAGCATGGATCATAGCCCTCGTATATTTAAGAGGTACCCGTTTGCCAACGCCGTAAGGTCCACCGGTCCAACCTGTATTGATCAACCAAACATTAGCCCCTGAAGCGACCATTTTTTTACTGAGCATTTCTGCATACTTAGTGGGGTGAAGTGGCATAAATGGTGCGCCAAAACAAGCGGAAAAAGAAGGTATGGGTTCCACTACTCCTTCTTCAGTACCGGCCACCTTGGCCGTATAACCCGAGATAAAATGATAAGCCGCCTGGCTTGGAGTGAGCTTTGAAATTGGAGGTAGCACTCCAAAAGCATCGGCTGTTAGGAAAAATATATTCTTGGGACTTGTGGCAATGGCAGAATCAAAGATATTTTCAATATGGTGAATAGGATAGCTTACCCTCGTATTCTGGGTAATGGAACTATCTGTATAGTCTACAACACCGTCCACGTCCATAACCACATTTTCAAGGATAGCTCCTTTCTTTATGGCGCCGTATATATCAGGTTCATTTTCAGGGGATAGATTGATCACTTTGGCATAGCAGCCACCTTCAAAATTGAAGACAGTATTTCTGCTTGTCCAGCCATGCTCGTCATCCCCTATCAGTTTTCTTAAAGGATCCGTTGATAAGGTGGTCTTACCTGTTCCGGAAAGCCCGAAAAATATGGCCGTATCTCCATCCTGTCCAACATTTGCGGAACAGTGCATGGGCAGTGTATCCTTAAATACCGGCAGAATGAAATTCAGGGCCGAAAAAATACCTTTTTTGATCTCACCAGTATAGCCTGTACCACCTACAAGGGCAATCTTCCGACTAAAATTCAGAATAGCAAAATTGTGTTGTCTGGTGCCATCAATCTCCGCATCTGCCTTAAAGCCCGGGGCATTGATCACGGTCCACTCCGGTTCGAAGTCCATCAGGTCTTCTTCTTCCGGTCTCAGGAACATATTATAAACGAACTGGTTAGACCAGGAATACTCGTTGATCACCCTGATATTCATCCTGTAATCCGGATCTGCACAGGCATAGCAATCCCTGACAAATAATTCCCTGGAATTCAGGTATTCGATCACCTTATTGTACAACTGATCAAACTTCTCCGGTTCATAGGGAATGTTTATATCCCCCCACCAGATCTTATTTTCCGTGATCTCATCTTTCACAATAAAACGGTCTAAAGGCGACCTTCCCGTAAATTCACCTGTACTAACAGCAAGTGCTCCGGAACTGGCTTCCCGGCCTGATCCGTTTTTTATACTTATTTCGTGAAGTTCTTCTGGGTGGAGTTGGTAGTGGATGTGATTGTTTGTGATTCCATAGTCGATTAACGAAATCGTTTTCGTAATCAGGTTAGGGCTTGCCATATTAATTGCATTTTAATGCGTACAAAGCTAGGAAAAAGAAAAAGTATGAGGCGCAAAAATCTTTGAAGATTAGTTGAAATACTTAAATATACGATGTCCCAATAAGATCCAACCGACGATAAGCATTACGCCGCCAAAAGGCGTAATTAATCCGAAAATACCTGGAGACCAGTTCATTACCTCCTTAAACGAAAGCACATAAATGGAAAATGAGAAACAGACAACCCCAATGCAAAAAAAATAATACACGGTTTTGAGCTTTAATTTTTCCTTTGCTGACCAGCCTCCGATTATCATCAAAAGGATGGCGTGATACATTTGGTAACGTACACCTGTTTCAAAACTATCGAGTGAGGAAGCACTTAAAATTTCCTTCAGGGAATGAGCTCCGAAAGCACCCAGAATAATGGCGAGCACACCAAAGAGAATACCTGTCAATAGAATTGTTTTGTTCATAACTTATCTTATTCGTTTTTTTATAAATGTAACAATTTGATACCTTAGCCGCCGTTATAATTAAAATCGGATTCTTGGGATGGGGCGAAATATTCTAGTAGTTGGCGCTGGCAAATCTACGGCCTTTTTAATGGACTATTTCCTTGAAAACGCCGAGGATCAGAATCTTCACATAACTGTTGCCGATCTGGTAGTGGACCATGTCCCATACCGGGTAAAATCACATCCCATGTGCAGTGTTGTCGGTTTGGATGTTCTTTCTGACAAGGAACGTCAAAGCGCTGTGAAAAATGCAGATATCGTCATTTCCATGTTGCCGGCACGTTTTCATATTAAGGTGGCTGAAGACTGTATCAACTTCAAAAAGCATCTTGTCACGGCATCCTATATCAGCGAGGAGATCAGATCATTAGACAAGGCCGCCCGGGCCAGGGAACTGGTCTTTATGAATGAGATAGGCCTGGATCCCGGTATTGACCATATGAGTGCCATGCAGGTCATTAACAGAATTCGTGCGAAAGGCGGTAAGATGTTGTTATTCGAGTCTTTTACAGGCGGACTTGTAGCGCCTGAAAGCGATGATAATCTCTGGAATTACAAATTCACATGGAATCCCAGAAACGTGGTCCTGGCGGGTCAGGGTGGTACCGCCAAATTTATCCAGGAAGGAACATACAAATACATTCCCTATCACAAGCTGTTCAGACGTACGGAATTTATGGAAATAGATGGATACGGCACTTTTGAAGCCTATGCCAACAGGGATTCACTTAATTACAGAAAAGCATATGGACTGGATGACGTACTTACCCTGTATCGCGGAACGATGCGCAGAGTAGGTTTTTCAAAAGCCTGGAATATGTTTGTTCAGTTGGGAATGACAGATGATACCTATTCTATTGAGGGTTCTTATGGCATGTCTTACAGAGATTTCACCAACTTGTTTCTCCCATATTCACCAACCGATTCTGTGGAATTGAAGCTGAGGCACTATCTGAAAATAGATCAGGACGATATTATGTGGCTGAAGTTGTTAGAGCTTGATCTTTTCAACCCTGACAAAAGGATACTTTTGAAAAAGGCCACGCCTGCACAAATGCTTCAAAATATTCTGGAGGATAGCTGGACCATGGGCCAGGACGACAAAGATATGATTGTGATGTATCACAAGTTCGGCTATGAAATGAAAGGCGAGAAAAAACAACTCGACTCCAATATGGTTGTCATAGGTGAAAACAGGACCCATACGGCCATGGCCAAGACAGTGGGCTTACCGGTCGCTATAGCGGCATTACTGATACTCAACGGCAAAATAACTACTCCGGGGGTTCAGATTCCAATTAGCAGTGAAGTTTACGATCCTATTCTCAAGCAAATGTTCGAGTATGGAATCATCTTTCACGAATATCAGATGCCTTACCTGGGATATAATCCCGATTCTGTTGCTGGCTAACAGATGTAAGTATATTTGGTATTTTTACCACAAATTGCAACACATCATGAAATCTCGCAAAGATATTGTTAGAATAGACGGCATTGATAAAAAGATCCTGCGATCTCTTATGAAGGATGCCCGGAAGCCTATACTCGAAATAGCCAGGAGTATCGGGATATCCGGGGCAGCTGTCCATCAACGTCTCAGGAAATTGGAGCGCTCCGGACTAATTTCGGGTTCTAAGTTCACCATAAATCCGAGGGCTTTGGGATACAGCACCCTCGCTTATATAGGCATCTTTCTTGACAAGGCTATGAGTAATCCGAGAGCGGTGAGGGAATTAGAAGATATCCCTGAAGTACTGGAGTGTCATTACACCACGGGCAACTGGTCTATCCTCATAAAGGTCCTCTGCCGGGACAATGAACATTTGATGCAATTGCTCAACAAAAATATCCAGCAAATCGAAGGTGTTTCCAGGACTGAGACCTTTATCTCACTCAATCAGCAAATAGACCGCCAGATCTCGATTTAGGTTAATTCCCTTAATCCCGACCACCGAAAACCTGTAATCCCCAGTAAACCAGTGTTGCAAGAGCTCCTATGGCTGCTACCAAATAAGTTCTGGCTGCCCATTTCAATGCATCCTGCGAACCTTTGTACTCTTCCTGGGTAACAATGTTCTTATTCTTTAACCAGGCCAGGGCCCTGTTACTGGCGTCATATTCTACGGGCAAGGTGATAAAACTGAACAATGTGGCCATACCCATCATGATCAGGCCTATCACAGCAATGTAGTATCCAAGTCCTACACCAGCAGCTGCTCCAAGCATCAAGCCTCCAAAAACCACCCACATAGACAAGCCGGAAGTCACACTAACCACAGGTACCAGTTTAGATCGCATGGTAAGCCACTCATAGGCCTGGGCGTGTTGGACAGCGTGACCACATTCATGGGCCGCCACCGCAGCCGCAGCCGCATTTCTCTGGTTATAAACTCCTTCACTAAGGTTTACGGTCTTGTTTTTAGGATTGTAATGATCTGTGAGCATGCCGGGTGTCGACACCACCTTCACATCGTATATTCCGTGATCTGACAGCATTTTCTGAGCGATCTCAGCACCACTCATCCCGTTTCTCAAATGAACCTTGGAATAATGCTTGAACTTGCTTTTAAGCCTGCTGCTGACTATCCAGCTGAACAGGGCTATCGCACCAATCAAAATATAATAGGTCATCATATCAGTTCTGCTTCTTTTTTATAAAAATAATGAATTATAGATCCAGATATGCAAAAACCCCGCCAATTAAGGGCGGGGCTGTGTAACCTGACAATTTGTACTATTATGCCACTGCCATTTCCAATGGAAATGTCTCGGCAATTTCTTTGTATACCACCTCTCCATGCACAATATTGAGGCCCTTGGCCAGTGCGGGATCCGTTTCGGTGGCCCGCTCCCATCCCAGACCTGCCAGTTTAAGAACATAGGGTAAGGTAACATTTGTAAGTGCTACCGTAGAGGTATACGGAACAGCTCCCGGCATATTTGCAACAGAGTAATGCAGCACATCGTCAATTAGATAGACCGGATCTTCATGGGTTGTAGGACGCGTGGTGGCCACACAACCACCCTGGTCTACGGCTACATCTACTATAACGGTGCCCGGCCTCATATCTTTAAGCATATCCCTGCTGATCAGCTTAGGTGCCCTGGCCCCTTTTAACAAGACTCCGCCTATGATGAGATCGTGTGTTTTGATATGTCTTCTGATGTTGTATTCACTGGAAAATTCTGTAACCACATGATTGGGCATAATGTCATTGATATAGCGCAATCTCTTCATATCTACATCCAGAATGGTGACATGAGCCCCCAATCCGGCTGCCATTTTAGCAGCCTGAGTTCCCACTACCCCTGCGCCAAGAACCAGTACTTTACCCGGAGGCACGCCTGGTACCCCTCCCAATAAGACACCTCTGCCCCTGGCCGGTTTCTCCAGGTATTTAGCCCCCTGCTGAATGGCCATTCTACCTGCCACTTCAGACATGGGCGTTAAGAGTGGCAGACTACCGTCCACGTCCTCCACTGTTTCATAGGCAATACAGACTGCCTTGCTATCCACCATCGCCCTGGTGAGTTTCTCACTCGATGCAAAGTGAAAATATGTAAACACTACCTGTCCCTCTCGTATCAATCCGTATTCCTTGTCTATGGGCTCCTTAACCTTTACAATCAGGTCGGCCAGTTCATAGACTTCCTCAATGGTCTCCAAAATAGAGGCCCCCACCTGTTGATAATCATTATCTGAAAACCCACTGCCTACACCTGCCCCTTTTTGGACGTAAATGCGGTGACCTGATTTCTTGAGTTCAAAAACACCTGAAGGCGTCATTGAAACCCTGTTCTCATTGTTCTTAATCTCTTTTGGAACCCCGATGACCATCTTGTTATGAATTTATTGGTTTGCTGTCAAATCTGTGATAAATATAACTTTTTTAATAATATACTCGACAAATTGAGGGGGTTGTTCTTTAAAATGTATCATTTATTAACTTTTACCCCCTTCTTTTTGGGGGGGGTAATAATTAATAATGGATAATGAATAATGGATAATGGATAATGGATAATGGATAATGAAAAGTGATTTGTGCTTTTCCGTCCGTATCAGTTTCAGGTGGATAAGGCAGGGACCGAAGACTGATGTAGTCGGTAAGCAGTGGCAGTTGCAGTTGGCAGCAAACAACCAAAACTAAAATCCAAGTGCGAAGTACGAGGTACGAAATAGGAAGTTCGAAATACGAATTACGAATTATCGATTAAACAATTAAACGTTTCAACATTTAAATGAATCAACGAAAAACGAAAAACGCAAAACAACTATGGGCATGCATGATTAAACAATTCAACACATAAACATTAGTAAATAGTGAAGAGTGAAGAGTGAAGAGTGAAGAGTGAAGAGTGAAGAGTGAAGAGTGAAAAGTCGAAGACCCTGAAGAG
>CAJHXL010000122.1_pt1 | contig 32093 bp, 30 predicted proteins | sample 9198601 | NCBI WGS metagenome assembly CAJHXL01 (sample SAMEA7708277, study PRJEB35096) | sediment metagenome | biome: marine neritic benthic zone biome [ENVO:01000025]; feature: sediment [ENVO:00002007]; material: shallow marine sediment [ENVO:03000034] sea grass bed [ENVO_01000059] ...
AAACAAGGAACTTCGCATTTTACTAACAAAGTATTATGAAAGGGATATTCCTTATGTTTATCGGGAGTACGCAGATGACAAACTGGAATTTGAGAACTTCTGGCTACCCTATGTGCGAAAGCATTTTAAAGTATGGGAATTCAGTGATTACGCCCTTCCTCATGATTATGATCAAATACTAAATGACCCGACTTTACTGACGGCAACGAAGATGAACCTCAATAATTTGAACAATACAATTACCGCTTGTAATACGGCCCTAACTACGGCCAAAGAGATCATACCCCGCCTGCCCGATGAGTAAGGAGTTAGAGATGGTCAATTTGCACCATTTTGAAAATTAAGTCTTAGACCGGCCGTCAGGTTTATGCCAACAATTCTTTGAGGGTAGTATAAGCCAAGTGTGCGGGCAAGCCCACTTCATCATTATACGATCCTTGGATTTCAAGGATTCCCAGCAGCCCGAACCATAAATGGTTCGCACAAAATTCTATCAGTTACAGGAGGTACAACCCAACTTTTTACTTCAAAAAAGTTTGAGTAAGATTACATACATTAGGTCAAATTTTTCAATTACCAATGAAACTCATGCAGGACAAACAATCCCTTATAGACTTTATTCTTAAAGTGGTAGATATACCTGAACAGGATGCCAGGAAAATTGCACATGCTTTTTATCCGATGGAGCTCAAGGAAAAGGAATTTTTACTTCGTGAAAACCAGCTAAGTGACGACTATTTTTACCTGCAAAGCGGCCTGATGAGAACATTCCTCTACGATCTAAAAGGAAATGAGATCACCATAGATTTTTTTACTGAGGACAATATAGTTTTTGAAGTCACATCTTTTTTCAATCGAATCAGGTCTGAAGCTAATATACAAGCCATAACAAAATGTACTGGTTTCAGGATTTCCTACGATGAACTCAATACTCTTTTTCACCATAGACCAGCTTTTCGGGATTTTGGCCGGGCAATTTTGGTAAAGGAGTTTATCGCCTCCCAAAAAAGAAACTTCGGAATGATCAACAAGACCGCGGTAGAAAGATACCAGGATTTGCTGGCCACTAAACCTCAGATTTTACAATATTCACCTTTAAAATATATAGCCTCTTACCTGGGAGTGACCGATAGTACATTAAGCAGGTTGCGAAAAAACCTCTGAGTTTGAATTTCTTGCCTTTTGTCAAGTGAATGAAAAGATCGTTGCCAGAAATTAGCAGTATATATTCATCCAATGGCAGAAATATCTATCCTTACAACCACCCTATTTATTCTGACAACTTTCCTGACAATATGGGTCTTTTACCGAGCTGTTAAAAGTAAAAAGGTACTCTGGGGAATGCTGGTATGGATCGTGATCGTTGGCCTCCTTGGGTATTCCGGATTCTACAGGGTAAATAATACAATTCCTCCGAGATTTATTTTTCTTTTGGGTCCGGGATTACTGTTTGTGATGCTAATTTTCGCCAGCAAAAAGGGCAAAAAATTTGCGAATCAGCTCGAATTAAAATGGCTAACCCTTTTGCATACGATTAGGATTCCGGTAGAAATTGTACTTTTTTATGTATTCCTGGAAGATTTTATTCCTGTTGAAATGACTTTTGAGGGATATAATTACGATATTATTTCCGGACTTTCAGCTCCCATTATTTACTATCTGTTTTTTGTAAAAAAGCGAATCGGTAAAAGAGGACTTCTGATCTGGAATTTTGTCTGCCTGGGTCTGTTGTTAAACATCTTGACCATTGCCACTTTAAGTGCACAAACTCCTTTTCAAAGCATGGCCTTTGATCAACCCAATATAGGGGTTGCTTATTTCCCTTTTGTTTGGCTTCCCACCGTTATTGTACCCATTGTTTTTTATTCTCATCTGGCGGGCATAAGTCAATTGCTAAAACCAAAACAAGAATAAAGCAGTTAAGAATGTATTTGAGATTGTTGGTCCTTGCCGGCAGGAGGTCTTAATACCATCTCTTTCAAGGTCCTGTAAACAAGATGAGTAGGCAGTCCCACCACATTATTATACGATCCCTTGATCTCCGTAATTCCTGTAAGTCCTATCCACTCCTGGATCGCATAGCCGCCTGCCTTATCGAAGGGTTGGCATTCACTGATGTAATGGCGGATCTCCTCATCTGTCATATCCGCAAGTGTCACATGTGTAGTGCAGTTTTCGATCCTTTGCATGGTCTTAGTAGTGAAACAAACCGAAGTGATTACCTCGTGGGTATCGTTATTCAGGGTTTTCAACATTTCAAAGGCTTCCTGCTCATCTGCAGGCTTGGCGTGTGAGATCCCCTCGTGCCATACCACTGTATCGGAAGTGATCAGTATCTCGTCAGGACTAAGCGTATCCTTTAAGGAATCAGCTTTGAGTTTGGCCAGGTAATCGGATATTTCCCCGGCTTTTAGAATTTCCGGGTAAAATTCTTCAACATGAGAAGGTCTGACTTCAAAAGGCAGTCCCATAGATCTCAGGAAGTTCTGCCGCCTTGGCGAGGAGGAACCAAGAATTATCTTATGCCCGTTTAAACGATCTTGCAGCATAGATCTAATCGCCTTTAGCATCAAAAAGTTTGGCCCAGTCACCTCTCACCTTAAGTACCTGCTCAATAACATCTCTGACACATCCTTCTGAACCTGATCTATGTGAAATGTAATTACATACTTCTTTAACCTCAGCCACGGCATTTTGCGGACAGGCAGCGATAGCTACTTTTTTCATTGGGGGTATATCGGGGATGTCATCGCCCATGTAGAGGACCTGCGCTGTATCGATATTATTATCGCTGATAAACCGGTCAAAAACACCTTCCTTTTCTGAAGCCCCCAGATGAATGTGCTTGATCCCAAGACCTCCCAGGCGTTTTCTGACACCTTCATTGGTCCCACCACTGATAATACAGACCTGATATCCCATCTGGACAGCAGTTTTCATGGCATATCCGTCTTTAACACTCATGGTCCGCAATAATTCTCCCTCACTGGTAATGATGACCTTGCCATCTGTCAGTACACCGTCTACATCAAAAATAAAGGTGTTAATGTCTTTCAGGATCGTTTTATAGTTTTTCTCCATAAGTTGATAAAATTGATTTGCTGATTGCTGAATAAATTTGCCTGTATAAATCGTTGTTTAGCCTTGCCTTTTGCAAGTCCATGGTTTTGTTGTCATATCTCCTGGCTGGCCCTGTCTGGGCTTCAGCAGGAGCGATTGTTTCGATCTTCCTAGCGGTTTCCCTGATAAGCGGTTTAAGGATATCGAAAGATAGTCCCTGCTCCTGGCAGATATCATGACCTATAGTATACAGATGGTTTACGAAATTGTTGACGAAGACAGCACCGAGATGCAGTTGGCGCCTTTGAATTGAGGAGATGCTGTGTACCTCATTGGACAGGGCTCGGCCAAGCAATTCAAGCGTTTTATAATCGTCTTCATGCTCAGCCTCGATGCAAATTGGCACGGTACGAAAATCCACTTCGATATCTTTTGTAAAGGTCTGAAGGGGGTAAAAAACGCCACGCCTCACTGAATCGGGCAAGTCTTCCATTGCTACGCTTCCGGAGGTATGGACAACTAACCCATTGAGATGACTCATAGTCGCACTGAGTTCGGCAATTGAATCATCACTTACCGCCAGTAAATAGATCTCAGCTTCTGTAAGTGAATCAAAGTTATCACTAACCCGAACACTGGGTCGGAAATACTCAAGTGCAGAGGAGCTGCGCCCTGCAACCTGAACAATGTCAAATGTCGATATAGCATCAATGGCATCAAATAAATGCCTCGCAACATTGCCGGTACCAATGAGTACAATTCGCCTCATGGCGCTAAAATACACATATAATTTTGCCGATCCACCAAGGGATATCCTAAGCAAAAAAAAACAGCACAATGAAGTGCTGTTTGGTTTCCGGCATAGATCAGGCACATCTGACGGTCACAGAATGTGTATGTCCGTCATCGTTGGTAGAATTGACCGTAATGTTGTTGTTCCCTTGAAGAGCGGTGAAATCAGCGGCCGTTAATGTGACCATATGATCGTGACCGGAACTCCCCTGAATAGAATACATTCTTTCTGCACCAGCCTCAACATCGGCCTGGGAAACGCTTAATGTATGACCGTGATTGGCGCTTATAGAGCTGACGGTTCCGTTGTCTAAGCAATTGGCAATAGTATTTCCATTAGGATCCGGATCTGGGTCCGGATTGTCGGAGCTATCGTCCGAACTGGAGCAATTTACGAGCGTGTAAGCCGGGACCGCAATCAGCATAAATCCCAGTGCTCTTTCGATAAAGGTCTTTCTGTCCATCTTTAGATTTTTTAGTTGTTAGAAATCGGTGCTTGCTTAACCACATAAATATCAGGCCTTTATAAAGAAGAGTAGGAAATTATGAAAAGGATGCGTTCTAATGGCTGCTCATCTTAGTACGACAGAATTTTAACAGCATATTTACCATCAGTTTTCTTTTGAAATGGCTTATTTTTGCAGTCCGTAACGATCTTCCTTAAATGGGACTATGAGTGAAATGATCAAAAGGATCTTCTTTTCCACCCGCCTTACAGCTGTTCTTTTTATTGTATTTGCCACAGCGATGGCATTTGGAACTTTTATAGAAAGCTGGTATAGTACGGAAACTGCACGGATTTGGATATACAATGCATCCTGGTTCGAAGCTATCATGGTTTTCTTTGTGATCAACTTTAGCGGTAACATTGTGCGATACAAGCTCTGGAAAAAGGAAAAGTGGGCCGTTCTGACCCTCCACCTTTCTTGGATACTTATTATCGTCGGTGCCTTTGTAACCCGATATATCAGTTTTGAAGGTATGATGCCTATTCGGGAAGGCAAAACAGAACGTGTGTTCTATTCTGATAAGACCTATCTGACTGCTTTTGTGGATGGAACAATTAACAACGAGCCTAAGCGGAAGGTTTTAGAAGACGATCTTATAGTCACCCCGGAAGCTCTTAAGTCAAATTTACCCTGGAAATCAGATTTCAACGGCCAGGAATTCAGCATCAGTTATGCCGGCTTTATAAGAGGCGCCAAAGAAGGACTCATAGAAGATGAAAACGGACAGCGCTACCTCAAGATCGTAGAGGCGGGTGATGGAAACAGGCATGAGCATTACCTGGAAGACGGGAAACTGTCCAATATCCACAATATCCTGTTTGCCCTGAACAATGAGACCGAAGGGGCTATCAACATCTTTACCTCAGACAGTACTTACCTTATTAAGTCGCCCTTTGAGGGCGGTTTTATGAGAATGGCCGACCAGTTCAGTGGCCAGTTGATCGCCGACAGTCTCCAAACCCTGCAACTCAGGTCGCTCTATACCGTTGGCAGCATGCGATTCGTGATCCCTGAGCCCCTTGTGCAAGGCAGTTATGGCATCGTAGAGGTAGCTGAGGAAGAGCAGGAAAATACAGCCCGGGATGCTTTGATTGTTGAGGTCTCCTCTAAGGGCGAAACGGTCCGGAAAAGACTGTTGGGAGGTAAAGGGAGTTCTAAGTTCAGTGAAAAATTTAAAGTGGGCGGTCTTGAGTTTAGCCTGGCTTATGGATCCAAGGTTCACGAATTGCCTTTCAGCATCAGATTGAACGATTTTATTGCAGAGAAATACCCCGGTACAGAAAAGGGATACGCTTCCTTCAAAAGCAAGATCACAGTTGAGGACGAGCGCCCTTTTGATTACGATATTTATATGAACCACATTCTGGATCACCAGGGCTATCGTTTTTTCCAGGCCAGTTTTGATACTGATGAAAGAGGTACAGTGCTTTCTGTCAACCATGATTTCTGGGGAACCTGGATCACTTATATCGGATACTTCCTCTTATATGCCGGATTAATGGGCATTATGTTCTTTGGCAAGACCAGGTTCAGAGACCTATCAGCCTCCCTGGACAAATTGAAGAAGAAAAAGGCCGCACTTGTAACCATGTTCCTGCTCAGTTTATCTGTGGGAGTTTCAGCCCAGGAAAACGGCAACCCTGATCATGTTCACGATCAGAACCCGAGCTCCAGGCAAATTGATTCACTGTTAGTCAAAACAACAGTATCACTAGAACATGCAGAAGCCTTTGGTCACCTGGTAATACAGGATGATGGGGGTCGGATGAAGCCTATTAACACATTCTCCTCGGAGCTTTTACGCAAAATTAGCTTTAAGAATTCTTACAGGGATCTGAATCCGGACCAGGTTTTTCTGTCTATGATGATGAATCCGGCTCTCTGGTACAATACTGAATTTATCGCCCTTGACAAAAAGACTGAGAACGATAGTATACGGAATATTATAGGTGTCCCTGCTGACCAGCGTTATGTAAAGGCCACCGATTTTTTTGATGAGCGTGGCCAGTATAAGCTGGCGCCTTATCTTCAGGAGGCATATGCTACCAATAACCCCAACAAGTTTCAGAAGGATTTTAAAGAAGTGGATCTCAGACTGGGCTTATTGAATCGGGCTTTGGGCGGGGAGATAGTAAAAATATTTCCTCTCCTGAACGATGATAACAACAAGTGGATCTCCGCAGTTGAATTTCGCTCGGGTCGCTACCAGGTAGCCGATTCACTGTATGCGAATTTTATTCGCAATGCAATTCCTTATTATCTCATGTCTTTACAGGGCGCAATTGATGACGGGGATTATACTGAAGCAGATAAGCTTCTAAATGCTTTCCGAAAGAACCAGGAAAACCACGGCAGTGAGGTATTACCGGCAGAGGCGAAAGTAGAGGCCGAAGTGATCTACAATAAGCTGGACATATTTAACAGACTCTACAAGCTTTACGCGCTCTGCGGAATATTGATGTTCCTGGTGCTCATTATGGCCATTTTTAAAGAGAGGAAGTTGTGGAAAGTGGCCACGTACTTCTTTAAAGGTGTCATAGCTGTATTGTTCTTATGGCATACCAGCGGTCTCATTTTTCGTTGGTATATATCGGGTCATGCCCCCTGGAGCGATGCTTACGAAAGTATTTTATATGTAAGCTGGGCCACCATGGGGATGGGATTGTTAGTGGGCAGGAAGAGCCAGATGACCATTGCAGCATCGGCCTTTGTGACCTCACTCTTGTTGTGGATAGCACATCAGAATTGGGTAGACCCTTCCATTGCCAATCTTGTACCTGTATTGGACAGCTATTGGTTAATGATCCATGTTGCGGTTATTGTTGGAAGTTACGGTCCATTGACCGTGGGTATGATGCTGGGTGTTGTTGCCTTAATTCTGATCATTCTGACGAATAAGTCGAACAAGAAAAGAATGAAACTCAACCTTAGGGAAATCACCATAATCAATGAGCTCAGTCTTACTGTTGGATTGGTAATGCTGACGATTGGGAACTTCCTGGGCGGCCAGTGGGCCAACGAGAGCTGGGGCCGGTACTGGGGCTGGGACCCAAAGGAGACCTGGGCCCTGATCTCGATCATGATATATGCTTTTGTTATCCATACCAGGCTTATACCAGGATTGCGAAGCAGATGGACCTTTAATTTTCTGTCAATTATTGCCTTTGGCAGTATTATGATGACCTATTTTGGTGTAAATTTCTACCTCGCAGGATTACACAGTTATGCCAGCGGTGCGCAAGTGATCACTCCCAGCTTTGTTTGGTATACCGTCGCTGCTGTGCTGTTGTTAGGCGGATTGAGTTATTGGCGCTTCCGCCTTCATTACAAATAGCTCGTTTTGGCCGATTAGATTTTTGGTAAGTCCTCTTAATTTCCCCTGAACCGTGATTTCATATGCTTTCGCATCTCGGTCAGCAGTTCTTCTTCATACACTTCCATTTGTTCTTTTGTCAATATGTCATCTAATGAGTTACTTTTTTCTTTATTAAGTTTCGACATTTTACTCATCTTTGAAAATCGATTTTCATCAGAAGCCATGATCTTCTTCACTTTTAGTGCATTAACTCATTTATCTCCGAAACCTTTTCTATTTGAGTTTCTGACAATTGCAAATTTCTTGACATTTCAGTGGTTTGAAATGCTGCCAGCTCATTGGGATCAAAATTATTCTGAGCAATGGCACTGAATCCAACAGTAAGGAATATAAGAGTAGATACGAACGATGTTTTCATAGATATGAAGTTTTAGTTAATCTTTCTTCTTTTAAACCAAAAATCCTTCAGGCTTAGGTTTAAATTGAAAGTGTGCAGCCTTTCTTCCACCAGGAAGCCGGTTGTAGTACCCGTATTGCTATAAGCGTAGCTTAGGTTGAGAAAAGATATATTTCTGTTGCCTAAGGGGATTGCAATTCCTGCTGAATAGCTCATTGTATCGATCCACCTGTCGTTGATGCTTAGGTAACCGGTGTCAATATTGTAGCCGAGGCGATAGCGTATTCTTCTCCAGATCTTCCGGCTTCGCTGATCGATGTAGTATTCGGCGCCTGCTCCGAAGATCCACTGATCTTTGAATTCACCAATATTATCTTGTTGATCCGTTAATCCCCAAAGTTTATAGGAAGCATCCAGATTAAGGGACAGGTTGGTCCATCTTCTGAACTCTATACCGGTGCCAAATTCATAGGGCAACCGGAAGTCTTCCAGTACGATGTCTAATTCCGTCTCTACAGCGGTTTCGACAAAATCCAATGTTTTGTCAACAGTCCTGTCTTGCTTGCCAGAAAGGGAAGTAGGGAGACTTAAACTAAACCCCCAACGAAGTCTATCACTAAACTCATATTGCAACCCGGCACCGAAACGTACACCTGTATAATTGTTTTGTTCCGAAACAAGTAAATTGCTCTCATTTAGGTTATTTCCAGAACTGGTATTGACCAATTCTTCTTCTTCAATCGAGGCAAAGAGAAAGGAGAAATATCCACCAATACTCAGTTTTTTAAATAATCTGTGGCCGTAGGTTAGTCTCAACTCATTCAGCGTGCCCGAACCACTTATATTGGAAGTAAAATCGTCTGTAGAACCTTCAATATTGCTGTCAACGCCAATTAGGGAGTAACCAACTTCCGAATAAGGCACCAGGGAAATACCCAAGGATGATTGCGGAGTGATACTGGAAGCCAGCGCCAGATTTGAAAAGCTGCCAGTAGCCCGGCTATCATTTTCAGATGAATTGGAAAGACCGTTTACTTCTGCCTGGATCCCGACATCAAAAAGGAATTTTTTTTCGCCCAGAGCGCCAAATGAAGCGGGATTTGAGATATTAATGAATTCATTGGTTGCGAAAGCATATCCTCCATTCCCCAATACAGCATTTTTTCCTACACTGGCGTTGGACGGTACCCCTAAGCCAAATAGTGAATAAGGAGATCCGGTTAATACGTTATTTTGAGCAACAGCCGTAATACCGAATAAGAGGAAACCTATATTCAGAACCAAACTATTCGTCATAAATGGCATATGTAATGGTTAGTCTGGCCTCAAAATCTGCACTATCCTGATCTTCCAATACCAATCGATTGACCGTGTCATTGTAGCCAACAGAAGTCAGTAACAATGCATCTTCGGTAATAGGGACTTCTGTGAGTTTTTCCTCCACAAAAATCCCCACTGGTATTTCATAAATGATCTCTTCGAATTCCTCGTTTTCACCGGTCAGTTCTCCTATTACCAGCCCTTGTCCGGTCCGCAATTCGCGGCTGATCTCATTATTCTGATCTATTACATTTACCTCTAGGGAATCGCGTAAGGGCAATAAATCATTGTAGCTTTCCCTTGGAGGCTTAAGACTTAAAGTAGCGCTTAAAACAGTTCCTGTTCCGGCAATGTCATAAAGTGTCCTGATATGAGGGAATTCTATTTTGATGGCATAACCAGATCCGGCTTGTATATAGCCTATATTATTTGAAGCCAGCGTTGACAAGTCGTCCTCCTGATCACTAATAGCGCCTAATGGTGTCCCGGCCACATCACTTACAATGCGATTAAAGGCAATAGACTCCGTGGTAAAAGGATTGATTACAAGATCGAAGGTATCCTGATCATCTTCGAACTCATTGGGAATGGAATAAAAAAACCGCAGATAGGTTCTTGTTTCATCCTGCGTAAACCCAATGACAGATGCCTGGTCTGCAACACCCGGCTGCAAACTGATACCTTTTAAGAACTCCCTCAGGTCATCATTGCTATTAATCTCCTTCTCCTGAATTAGACCAAATAGCTCCTCACCGAATTGATCGGGAATACTGATATGGACAGAATCCTCATCAATTGGTTCTGGTCTGTAAGTTTTGGAAACCAAGGGAATGCTGTCGAAGTCAATCATACTCGTATTGTAAAAGTTCTCATCATCGGCCCTTAATTCATCACTGAGCAGATGAACGTTTATCTGTGCCAGGCGCGTTGTATCACTATAGAAATAATGATCATATCCCAGGATAAGAGCCACACTGTCCAACTCGGCATTGTTGGGCAGGCTATAATTAATAGCAGACAGCTCAAAGAAGTTGCTGGCGGCTACGGTCCCAAACAAATCATCTTCGTAACGCCCTAACAACAAGCGTTCTGAATCTGAAGTGATGATGCTGTCGAATTTAATCGTCCGCATCGATATCGTAAAGGTGTCCAATACCATGATGCGCACATCGGAGTTTGAAAATGCTTCCCCTACCTCCAAATCACTGGTCTCAGCAATAGGTTCTGTACAGGCGGCTAGGATCAAAAAGTTAAGGGTTAAAACTAGAATACCACGCTTCATAATACCGCTTTGAAGATCAAAATAAAGTCAGGGGACTTAGTTTAAGAAGGCCGATATACCTAATGAATAATTGAATAGATCAATGTGAGATTTTTAACTACTAAGCACATTTCAGGGATCTGTCAAAGAATACTCTGGTTTCGTAGACAGAAAACCGTAGCACGTATAATTTTTTTCAGCAGCCTTGTTACTCGGACTACTTTCGGTCTATAATGAAAATGTGTCGCGTAGTTATATACATGCTTCTTTTGGTTCTGGTGGGCGATCTTATGTATTCTCAAACAGGTATTGATGAGGATTATATACGATTCGAATACAGTGTACTGCCTGAATTGGGAGATACCGATATCGAGGAGTACAGATTAAATCTTCAAAAAGCATTCCAGTTCAATAAAATCCGGGCCACTGCCGGATTGTCCTATTCTAAATTGCGATTTCAATTTTATGACATTAACCAGGTTTTTGACGAATCCACTTATGAGGATGCTGATGAAGTTTCTCTATTTGTCGGTATGCACAAAAGGTTGAAATCCAATTGGATCTTTTCCTTAAACCTTCGTCCTACGCTCAGCAGTAATTTTGCCTCTTCATTGACAGATGAAGATTTCATCTTAAACGCCGGTGTGGCCTTTACAAAGTTATGGGCGGATAAAAACAGAATACTCTCATTGGGACTTGTTTATAATACATTATTGGGTACTCCATTACCTTTTCCTTTCCTTATTTACAGAACGGCACCCAATCTTAACTGGACCATTCAATTAGGAATTCCAAGGACAGAAGTTTTTTATAATGTGAACCAGCGTAACCGCGTTGCTGTCAGGGCCGGTTTAAGAGGTTTCTACATCAATAATTCAGAGACTGTACGTTTTGGTGAATTGGGCAGCTATGAGAATAGCAAGTTAAGACTCAACGGGTTGGACCTTGGATTGATGTACCAATTTAGACTGCAACCTCAAATTCTAACAATACTAAAATTTGGATATATCCCCTGGAGTCGAATGGAAATTATCAGCTCGGATCAGGATTTGATTTATGATTTTGCTCCGACGGGTGGTGCGTATCTGAACCTGGGACTTAAGTTTAATATTAACAAAGTATAATATGAAATCATTTTTTTACAAAATCTCAATAAGACAAAGTGTGCTTCCTTTTATGCTGCTTGGCTGTTTCCTGAATTCCTGTTCATCCGATGATGACGAGGACGAATTACTGGGCAATTGGGTAGATCGATCAATTTTTGATGGTACTCCCAGAAGCGGTGCCTTTGTATTTACTATAGGTAATTTAAGCTATGTAGGCACTGGTTATGATGGCGATGATCGTCTGGCAGATGTATGGGTATATGACATGGATGGCAATTTTTGGAGTCAACTCGCATCCTTTCCGGGAGTACCCCGGAGTTCTGCTGTTGCTTTTCCTATCGGGAATTCGGGATATGTGGGTCTCGGATTTGATGGAGACAACGAATTAGGTGATTTCTATCGCTATAACCCCGGCTCCAATAGCTGGGAGACTTTGACGGATTTTGCGGGATCTGCGCGCAGAGGTGCAGTTGGATTTAGTTCAGAAACAAACGGCTATGTCGGAACCGGCTTTGACGGAGATAACGATAAGAAGGATTTTTGGAAATACAATCCATCAAGTGATACATGGACTGAGCTGGTAGGCTTTGGCGGTAATAAGAGGAGAGATGCCGCAACCTTTACCATAGGGGATAAGGTCTATATGGGCACCGGTACGACCAATGGAGAAAATCTGACTGATTTTTGGGTGTTTGACATGGGCAGCGACAGCTGGACCCCCTTACTTGACCTGGATGACGATGACGACTATTTCATTACTAGAAATGATGCTGTGGGCTTCAGTATAGGAAATAAAGGATACTTCGCCACAGGTGACCCTGGCTTTGGAGGTGCATCCGTGGAGATCTGGGAATACGATCCGGATATGGATCTATGGGAACAGAAAACCAATTATGAAGGCACTACAAGACTGGGAGCCGTAGCTATGTCTAACGGAACCCGGGCCTTCTTAGCCCTTGGCAGAAGCGGCACACTTTACCTGGATGACAACAGGGAATTCTTCCCGAATGAAGAAGAGGATGAGGACGACTGATAGCCCAAAGGACACTGTGGCCAAAATTGAAAATTAAGTTAAATATGCGTTTCACCCGGGGCTTACTTATTATTATTGTGGTTATTGGATCATTTTGGCTGTACGAAATCGAAAAGAATTCTTCGGAATCTGGTACAGTAAAGCAATTTGAATTGGTAGTGTTTGAATATGGCAACGGGCATTGGGCTTATGATATTTACGAGGATAGTAGTTTATTGATTCGTCAATACCAATATCCGGCGATCTCGGGGATTCACCCTTTTAAAAGTAAGGCAGAGGCAACGAAAATCGGTGAAATAGTGCTCCAAAAAATGAAGAGCGGAGGACCACCAGTTTTGAACCCAGATGATTTCCTGTCAAAAGGGATGTCAGACGAATAACTTATGAGAGTACACAGATTGAGAAAGCGGAATCGGGGCATCAGGGAGTTTTGGATCCATATCATAGTATGGCTCTGCCTTTTCTCATTTCCGATAGGTGCCACAGTTATAGAATTTGGCAGATTGCCTTCAAACTTAATTCCCCGTATGTTGATCAATCCGGCTTTGCTATATCTAAATTATTTGATATTGGTGCCTTATATATTGCTTAAAAAGAAGCTTGGGCTCTACATATTATGCTCTGCTTTCATCATTATGCTGGCTAATATAGTAATTCAACAATTTGCCCCACCAATGATTTTTGAAGGTTTTCGTGCCCCTCGATTACAGCACTTTCCACAGGGCCGGTATATGAACTATATAATAACCACCATATTCTCCCTCGCATTTTATTTTTTGGGAGGTTTTTTGGGATTGACCAAAGGCCTATATCGAAGAGAACGTATTAACAATGAAAAAGAAGTACACAGGCAGGAAACCGAACTTCGATTTCTCAGGGCGCAGTTAAACCCGCATTTTTTGTTTAATTCACTCAATAGCATCTACTCGCTGGTGCGTAATAAGTCTGGGGAAGCGCCTGAGGCCGTCATAACTCTTTCAGAACTTATGCGCTATATGCTATATGAAACGAAGCAGGAATTTGTGCCCCTGGAGAAAGAACTGGGCTATATCAAAAACTATGTATCCCTCCAATTGCTCAGGCTATCGAATAGTGAAAATGTGAAACTTCTGATCACTGGTGCCAGCAAAGACAAGCAGATACCGCCTTTGATGTTAATTCCCTTCATAGAGAATGCATTCAAATACGGGACGGATTTTGAAGGCAAAACCTTTATCGATATGAGAATTAAGATCGGGGAGTCTCAACTCATATTTGATGTGGCGAATAAAATCGGGGCTTATAAAAAGGATCTCGCGAATTCCGGTGTTGGTTTGGAAAATATCAAAGCCCGATTGAAGCTCCAATATCCACAGAAACATGTTTTGGAGATCAATAAGGAACATGGGTGTTACCATGTTCATTTGGAGTTGGAACATATCAAAAAAGAACAGTATGAAGTGCATTATTATTGATGATGAACCTTTAGCATTGGGAATTATAAATTCCTATTGTGAAGAAATTGGTGGTATTCAGGTTGTTGGCTTGTTTACAAATCCTTTGGAAGCATTTGATTTTATGCGTCGGGAGAAGATAGACCTGGTCTTTCTGGACATTGAAATGCCCCAGATAAACGGTATTGATTTTATCAAAACCCTCGATACAAAGCCTTATTTTATTTTTACCACGGCCTATGCCGAATACGCAATTGAAGGTTTCGAACTGAATGCCTCGGATTATCTTGTAAAGCCCATACCATTCATGCGCTTTGTCAAGTCCGTAAACCGGGTTAAAGAAATGCACGAATTGCGAAATAGGACAAAAGATCATTCCAACCTTATTCCGGCCGGAAGCACCATGGAGGTAGATCCGAAATTTGTATTCGTAAAATCGGAGTACGACAATGTAAAGATCAAACTTGATGAGATAAAATATATACAGGGGCTTAAAGATTATCTCAAGATCCATTTGATAGTAGGAAAGCCCATACTCACGCTGATGAACTTTAAATCAATCGAGGAAAAACTTACGGGGAATAATTTTGTTCGTGTCCATCGTTCATTTCTGATCAATATCAACAGCATTCGTGCGGTACAGCGCAGTAAGATCATTATCGATGATACCCGGATACCGATAGGAGAAAGCTATAAGGATGAATTTATGCGCCGTATAGGAATTAATTGAGACGGCTTGGTTATTGGTTAAATCTCAAGATTGTTTACATTTAACCATCATAATCTAATTGCCGCAGACATTGAATAAGAATCGAAAAATCACCTGGAGCTCCGAACGTATACTCAGCCTCTCGGCCATGAGTATCAGCTTTATCACGCTCATCATTTTTATTTACCAGACCAATTTGATGAGTAAGCAGAATTACCTTTCCATATTACCCTATTTGCAGGTTTCTACCTCCAACAATTCTGAGGGGAATAGTTATTTGCTGAGTGTCCAAAATAATGGTGTTGGACCAGCGATTATTGAATCTGTAAAGTTGCAATATCAGGGGCAGGAATACGATTTAAAGGATTATGACGATTACTTATTTAAATTTATCGTTTCACAATCTTCAGTATTAGATAGTATAACCAATGTTGATACCTCCACACTTAATGCAGGCCTGGCTATTCCTCCCAACACGAATTATAATGTTTTCAAGGTGAGTACACCCAAGGATTATCAATTGTTTCTAAAAGAGTTTGAAAGACTACTGGCCAACGGACTTAATTATGAGATCGTGTATAAGTCTATTCTGGATGAGCATTGGTTAATTCATATAGATTCAGAAGGTCCGGAAAAGCTCGATTAAGAGTCCGTAATACATAAACTTTGCTAAATATCAATTTCTATTTGGAATTGATAGTAAATATTTTGCATCTTTGCGACCTCTTAATACAAAGAAATTATGTTGTCTACAGATATCAATCAGGAAATAGTCCTGTAATGATCGGGCCGGGAGAGCTTCGATCATAAGATATCTAACTTCTTACATCAACATAATTTCTAAATCAATGTCCTCTCATAATAAATTAACGCTTAAAAAGCTAACCCATGCTTTCGGCGATGCCGTCATGGGCAGGCAAAACGAATTTACTTCCGGTAGTATCCGCAAGGCGATATTTATGCTATCAATTCCCATGATCCTGGAGATGATGATGGAATCGATTTTTGCAATTGTCGATATCGCCTATGTTTCCAGGGTAAGTGTCAATGCGGTTGCCACGATCGGTTTAACCGAATCAGTAATTACCTTAGTTTATGCCCTGGCCATAGGGCTCAGCATGGCAGCAACTGCTGTAGTTGCCAGGAGAATTGGGGAAAAGGATGTCAAGGGGGCTCGTGAAGCCGCGGTACAGGCCATTTTCCTAGGTGTTTTCATCGCTGTGACCATCGGTATAGTTGGGCTGCTCTATGCTAAAGAGATACTGGGCCTCATGGGCGGAGAACCCGATCTTATTGAGGAGGGTTATGGCTATACCCAACTGCTGATCGGCGGGAATATCACCATTGTAATGCTTTTCCTGATCAATGCCATCTTCAGAGGTGCGGGTGATGCTTCCATCGCGATGTGGACACTGGTCCTGTCCAATGGACTAAATATTATCCTGGATCCGATCTTTATTTTCGGACTGGGACCTGTTCCCGAATTTGGCGTAACCGGAGCTGCGATTGCCACTAATATAGGAAGGGGTACTGCGGTTATATTTCAATTGTTCATACTGTTCTTTGGCTGGGGCAAGATCCGTTTGCATTTTGCCAATATGGTCCTCAGGTTTCAGGTGATGATAAACCTGATAAAGGTTTCACTGGGCGGCATTGCCCAATTCCTGATAGGTACTTCAAGCTGGGTCTTTCTGATGAGGATCATGTCTGAATTTGGCAGTGAGGTCCTCGCCGGTTATACAATAGCGATCCGGGTCATGATGTTCACATTCATGCCGGCCTGGGGTATGAGCAATGCGGCGGCTACGCTGGTAGGGCAGAACCTGGGAGCTCAAAAACCGGAACGGGCAGAACGTTCTGTATGGCTGACAGGTAAGTACAATGCTATTTTTATGCTGACGGTTAGCATAGGTTACCTGGTATTCGCACCCCAGATCATAACCTTGTTTAACAGCAATCCTAATGTGGTTGAAAACGGCTCACTCTGTCTGAGGGTGGTCGCAGCCGGATATCTGTTTTATGCCTATGGCATGGTCCTTTCCCAGGCATTCAATGGGGCAGGGGACACGAAGACCCCTACCAAGATCAATTTTATTGCTTTCTGGATATTCCAGTTGCCTTTTGCTTATCTGGCCTCCATGACTTTTGGGCTCGGGGCGCTCGGTGTTTTTCTGGCAATTACCCTGGCAGAGATCTTACTTTCGCTAATCGCAATTGTTTGGTTCAGGAAAGGTCATTGGAAGCGCGTTCAGGTATAAGCTTTTTTGTAATTTTAGGCTTTCAAAAAGCGCATAATGAAAAACAAGAAAGGGATCAATACGGTTTGTACGCATACCGGTGAATTGAAAGACGATAAATTCAAAGGAGCGGTATCACCGCTTTATATGAGTACTTCCTACGCCTTCGAGGATGTGGATGTAAAGCGATACCCAAGGTATTTCAACACGCCGAATCAACAGGCACTTTCTGAAAAGATTGCCGCATTGGAGCATGCAGAGGCGGCATTGATCTTTGGCAGTGGTATGGCAGCTATAAGTACGGCTCTACTCACATTCCTGCATGCCGGGGACCATGTTGTACTTCAAAATATGCTGTACGGAGGCACCTATAATTTGGCTATTCGTCATTTTGAAAATTTTGGTATCGAATATTCTTTTACAGACGGATTGACACCTCAGGATTTTGAGAAAGAGATCAGGGAGAATACAAAGGTCATTTATATCGAGACTCCTTCCAACCCCTTACTAACTATTACTGATCTAAAAGCAATAGCGGATCTGGCCAGGAAACACGGCCTTGTTTCGATGATAGATAATACTTTTGCCAGCCCTGTAAATCAGAACCCCATCGATTTTGGCATTGAAGTAGTGATCCACAGCGCTACCAAATACATGGGCGGCCATTCCGATATCTGTGCCGGAGCCGTTGCTTCTACCAAAGAGAATATGGAGAAAATATTTCAGCTGGCTATCGGACTTGGGGGCAGCCTTAGTGATTATACGGTCTGGTTGCTGGAAAGGAGTATCAAAACAATGGCCATCAGGGTGCGGGCACAGAATGATAATGCCCAGAGAATGGCAGAGTATCTTAGTCAACGCGAGGATATAAACAAAGTGTATTATCCGGGCCTGATGGATCATCCGGACCACGAATTGGCAAGGAACCAGATGCATGGCTTTGGCGGGATGATGTCCTTCGAACTCAGTCAGGGTCTGGACGCATCAAAATTCATGCGGGCGCTAAGATTGATAAAGCCCTCCATGAGTCTGGCAGGAATAGAGAGCACTGTACTTTCACCTGCAAAGACATCGCATGCCCTAATGCCTGCAGAGGAAAGGGCCAGGCAGGGGATCTCAGACGGACTCATTCGCTTTTCACTGGGTATTGAGGAGACCGAAGATCTAATTGCAGACATAGAACAGGCACTCGAAAAAGTAAAACTGGCGGAAAGCCTTGTCGGTTCAGACAAAATATAAATCCTTCAATTAAATGAAATTAGACATTTTAGCCTTTGGTGCCCATCCCGATGACGTAGAATTAAGTGCCGGGGCCACCATCGCCAAAGAAGTAGCCCTTGGCCGTAAAGTAGGTATCATAGATCTTACCAGGGGAGAATTAGGCACCCGGGGAACCGCGGAAGTTCGCGATATGGAGGCTGATAAGGCGAAACAGATCCTGGGTCTTTCCATCAGGGAGAACCTGGAATTTGCAGATGGCTTTTTTGCTAATGATATGGCACATCAGCTAACTATCATCAAAACAATCCGAAAGTACAGGCCCGATATCGTTCTGTGCAATGCTGTGGAGGACCGTCATATTGATCACGGCAGAGGCAGTAGGCTTGTTAGCGATGCCTGTTTCTTAAGTGGATTGATAAAAATAGATACTAAAATGGAGGGCGATGACCAGTGGCAGCATCCCTGGCGGCCAAAGCAGGTATATCACTATATCCAGTGGAGGAACCTGGAACCTGATTTTGTGGTAGATGTTACCGGATTCATAGACAAGAAGATGGAAGCAATTGGGGCTTTCGCTTCCCAGTTTTACGATCCCAAGAGCGATGAACCTGATACGCCTATCAGCAGTAAGAATTTTGCTGAGAGCATCCGTTACAGGGCCAGAGACCTGGGGCGTTTGGTTGGCGTTGAGTACGCCGAAGGATTTAATGTGGAGAAGTATGTTACAGTAGGCAGCCTGAAGGATATTTACTAGCTGGCCTTATTATAGCGTGTCTGGGGTTTTGGCAAGGTAAAATAGAAGCAACTACCTTCATTAATATTGCTTTCCACCCAGATATTTCCCTTGTTTTTTTCAACCATTTCTTTGCAAAGTGCTAATCCCAGCCCGGTACCCTTTTCATTGTTAGTACCATAGGTAGTCATATTCGAGTTCTTGTCAAAAAGTTTCTTCTGGGTGATCTTGTCCATACCAACCCCATTATCCCTTACAGATACCTGCCAGCATTGTTCAATATCAATTGCGCTAACCGTGATCTTCCCTTTCATCGGTGTAAACTTCAGTGCATTGCTGATAAGGTTTCTGATCACAATATCGATTTGGTTGTTATCTGCCCAGGTGATGGTATTTTCCGATACATTGTTTACTATTTCAATTGATTTCCTTTTAGCGATTTCAGTCAGCAGATTTATGTTTTCCTCAACCAGTGCGTCCAGGGAAACCATGGTCGGCTGTGTCACAGAACCGTTCATTTGAGTACGGCCCCATGATAGCAGGTTATTCAATGTAAAAAAGATGTGATCAATATCTTCCCGCAGCTTGGGAATGAAATCTAGGAACTCTTTCTGACCCATTTCGCCCTCGGCAAAAAGTTTGAGCAATTCCTGCAGAGCGCCTATCGGCCCTCTCAGATCATGCCCGATAATTGAAAACAGTTTGTTTTTGGTGTCATTACTCTCGTTGAGCTCCACCTCCCTTACCTCCAGCTTCTCCTGTTTTACTTTCAACTCACTGTTAAGCCTTTTCTGTACTTTTTGATTCCTGTGTACCAGGAAAGTAACAACAATGAAGATCAAAAGAATGAGCAATGCTGCATTTACATAGCGGCGCTGAGCAGCCAGGGCAAGATTATTTTCTTCAATTAGCGCCTGTCTTTGTTGCTCGTATTCCGTTTTGGTCTTGAGCATGGTAAGACTGCGCTTGTTCTCATTGCGATGAAGTGTATCTGAAAGATCCTGGTATACCTCATGAAAGGCCAGGGCTTTTGAATATTTTCCTTTGTTCTTATTGATCTTGTACAGGGTGTAGGCACATTTTTGCTGACCTTCCATAAACTGGATCCTGCTTGAGATCTCATAGGCCTCCTGAGCATAGGCCTCCGAAACACTATCCTTTTCCTGGTAGAGAAATGCTTCAGCCATGCCGTTGAGAAGATCTATTTTGGATCTGTCATCATCGAGATCTTCGTGCAGCAGTTCACTTTGATTGTACCAGTATAGCGCCCACTTGTATTTTTCCTGTTTCAGATATACTTTTCCCTTGATCTCATAGGCAAAGGCGAGCCAGTCAAGGATACGTTTTTTTTCAAAAATTGAGATAGACCGGTTCACGTTGTACATGGCATAATCCAGTTTACCCATGTCGGCATAGAGTGAAGCCAGGTTACTCATGGTTTCAGCCTGATAGACTTCATTGCCGATCTCTTCATTGATCTTTTTCACTTTTTTGAAGAATTCCAGGGCCTGTACAAAATCATTTTGGGAAGCATAGAGGTTTGCAACATTCTCATTCATGATTGAGAGCATTGACTTATTCTGTTCTTTCTCCGCGAGTGAGATTCCGTCCAGGTACCCGCTCAGTGCCTTTGCATAGTCCCCTTTATAGGCATTCTCCGAAGCCAGATTATTCATGATCCTCAGGGCAAGGTCGTCATCATCAATTTGTTGTGCCAGCACCAATGCCTTGGTGAAGTGGTTAATGGCCACGTCCGTATCGCCGAGGTCTGAATAGAAATCACCCAATCTAAGGAAGGAAAAGCTCTCACCTCTTGTGTACCGGGCCAGTTTACTGTATTTCATAGCTTGTTTGGCCAATAGGTACAGGCTGTCAGCATCGTAATAGCGCATTTCACGCCCCAGTTTATTGAGCAGATCGATATATACGGTATCCTGCTTGTTAAAATTGGACTTCGACTTTAATTGCTGAATACTGTCCAGGAGTTGTTGCCTTTCCTCAGTTTGAGGATATGCGACAAAGAAGCTACATGAAATAAGTACCAGGCAAAGCAGGGAACTTTTCCAATGAAGTAAGCTTTTATTCAAATAGGTTGATCGGGATACCATCCTGGCATTGTTGTTCACCTGTTAAAAATAATTCCTACTTGTGGCCTGTTCTAAATTATGTTGTGAAATGCAGTTTTTTGTGTGTTATGTCGGAATAAACTGTCATCATGCCTATGTCTATGGCTTTAAACAGCTATTTTGTAGGAAAAATATTTAGATCAGATTCCTTAAAAAGGATACAAAAAAAAGCCCTGATCAAGGAAATCAGGACTTTCTGTTTTTGCAACTATAAGGGTGGAAGACCGGGCTAACTTCGTTGATCCGGAGATAGGGAAACCTGCCAATAAAACCTTATGCTAAAGCTTAAGGTTAATGTTAATGTCCCAAGATTCAATTAAACTTGATCTTGGACCACTAAAAAACCCTCAAACTCTCGTTTGAAGGTTTTAATGGGTGGAAGACCGGGTTCGAACCGGCGACCTCTGGAACCACAATCCAGCGCTCTAACCAGCTGAGCTACAACCACCATATTGTAAAGGTGCAACTACAATTTATTTTGTAGCGAAGCTGCCTGTCCGCCGTATACGCAAAGGGCGTAGGAGGAGGAAGCTACAACCACCATATTCTAAAGGCGCAACTACAATTTGTTTTGTAGCGAAGCTGCCTGTCCGCCGTATACGCCAAGAGCTTAGGAGGAGGAAGCTAAAACCACCATTTAGAAGCGGTGGCAAAGTTACTTTATTTTACTCTTTGAATCAAAATATCCAGTGCTATTTTCAATTCACTTACGAAATGATGACTGGCCAACTATTTGGAAAGCTTGTCTACAATAACCCTGGTATCGCGATTGGCCACCTCCCATGCAGTATAGAATATCAGCTTAGACCTTAGAGCCAGCAGATCGTAATTGATCTTATCCGGTGTATCCCCGGGCCGGTGGTAATCGGCATGTGTGCCGTTAAAATAAAAGATAATGGGGATATCGTTTTTGGCAAAATTGTAGTGATCACTGCGATAGTAAAATCGATTCGGATCGTTTTCGTCATTATAGGTGTAGTCGAGCTCAAGATTGGTGTAACGTTTGTTAACCTCTTCGGACAGTTTATGGAGTTCTGTACTTAATTTATCCGAACCGATCAGGTAAATATAATTTCGACTGCCTTCCCGTTTCGGGTCTGTCCGGCCTATCATATCTATGTTGAGATTGGCCACGGTTTGTGACAGTGGGAAAATAGGTTCAACATCGGTGTAATACTGAGATCCCAGTAGTCCTTTTTCTTCCCCTGTTACATGAAGGAACACCACAGATCTTTTAGGTCCGTAACCTGTTTCGGCGGCCTTCTTAAATGCTTCGGCGATCTCCAGCATGGCCACGGTGCCCGAACCGTCATCATCGGCCCCGTTATTGATCTTTCCATTGGCACCAATGCCAATATGATCCAGGTGGGAAGATATGACCACATATTCCTCGGGCTTTTCAAAACCACGTATCACGGCGACAACATTGTCAGAGGAAATCTCCAGATTGGTACTTTCCAGATCCAGGGAAACCGATGTTTGCAGTGTTTCCGATGCATCCTGCTCCTTAATGTCGGCGTAGATAGATTTGGCCGTTTTTCCGTCTATCAGGATCAGAGCCGGATTGTCTCCGTTTTCCTTGATGGTCATTCGTCCGTCCTGGTTGGATTTCATAAAGTTGAAATAGCCCCTGAACCGGCCGTAATTGTTCGGGTCGTAATAGAGGATAGCTTTGGCTCCGTTCTTTTTCGCAGCCATGAGTCGCTTCTCTATGGATTCGCTATTATTGCTCCACACCGATTTTTTGTTAGTTCCGCTCACGGCATAGGTGCCGTCATCCAGTTTCGGCTCGCCCGCCTTGATCAGGATTACCTTGTTTTCCACGTCTATATTGGCGTAACTCGAATAAGTATCATCTTCGATACCGTATCCGGCATATACCAACTCGTTAAACTGGCCATTGATAGCAGAGAAGCAAACGATTCCGTCTCCGATATCATAGGACTGATCACCAACCGTGATACCCCCAGTTGGTATTTTGGCCATTTCCAGTGGCACAGGCTGCAGATAATTACCGTCTTCCCTGGCCGCGGCCACTTCCATTTCCTCATAGGCCTTTTTCAGGTACTCCACTGCCTTTTTCTGACCGGGTTCTCCTGTTTCACGACCTTCAAACTCGTCCGACGCATAGATATATAGATGCTCCTTTAATTCTTCCTCTGTAATAGTCTGGGCATAGACCGTCGGATCTGCCGGCACATCGGTACTTGTGGGAGATTCATTGACAGTTTTTTGAGAGGTATTACAGGAGAGATTTATTCCTAGGGCAATGAGCAAGAAATACTTCATAGGAGGGCGGATTTCAGAAATTTCCCAAAAATAGTGAAAAGTAAATGATTCAGATTCCTAAAACTGTGATTACTAGCTTATTTTGATCTACCTTCAAAAACAATGGTATCCTGATCTTTACCCATGATCAACAGGTCCGTCATACCCAGGAAGAGTCCCGTCTCCACGATACCTGGTATGGCCAGGAGTCTGGTATTCAACCTGTTCATGTCTTCGATTTCCCAGATGTTGAGGTCGATAATACAATTGTTTTCATCTGTTCTGAATTCCTTTCCTTCGGCCATTCTCACCTTTGGCTTAAGTCCCATTCTGTCCAGTTCCGGTAAGACAACAGCTGCCGCAAAGGGAATGACTTCCACCGGTAATTTGAACTTCCCGAGCTTTTCCACCTGTTTGCCGGAATCAGCTATGATGATGTTATGGTTAGAATTATGGGCAATTATCTTCTCCCTCAATAAGGCGCCACCACCTCCTTTGATCAATTGCAGTTCAGGGTCAAATTCATCAGCACCGTCTATATTGATATCGATCTTGCCAACTTCTTCCAGCGAGCTGAGTTGAATTCCGAGGGACTCGGCCAATACAGCGCTTCTTTCGGATGAAGGAACTCCAACTACTGAAAGGCCTTCTTCCACTTTTTTGGCGAGACTGCGGATCATATATGATGCGGTAGATCCGGTTCCCAGGCCTACTACCATCCCACTTTTGATAAAGCTTACAGCCTGATGGGCGGCCAGCTCCTTCTCTTTTTCCATACAACCATGGCTTTCTTGAATAAATATAAACAATAGAGTAACAGTCCGGCGAATCAGGAAAGTTAATGATGAATTATTTCCGGGCGCTGAGAGAAAAACAATAAAACCTCTATTTTTACCTGCATACTACAAGTCATGATCAAAGCTGTAATTTTTGACCTGGACGGCACCCTGATCCAGACCGAAGTACTAAAGGCACAGTCCTATGCCAAAGCCGTTAATATATTGACAGATGGCGCTGTGAGTGAGCAAGAGGTATTGGGGGTTTTTAGTAAATATGTAGGCTTATCGCGTACCGAGGTACTGGCCGGACTTTACAATGAGTTTAAAGGCCAGCTGGAAACCGGACTTGCTAAGAACAATGCTATTGAGATCCAGGAAGAATTAATTGACAAAAGATTATCACTTTACCGGGAAATGATCAATGATGCGGAATTACTATCCGGTCATTTTTGTCCGTATTCCCTGGGGCTGTTTCATCAGGTTCATTCTGACGGTCATAAAGTAGTGCTGGCCACCATGTCCCATCTACCCGAGGCAAAAAGAATTGTGACCATTATGGGTATTTATGAAAAGTTCGATCTGGTCCTTACCAGAGATGATGTCAGTGAAGGTAAACCCGATCCGGAGATCTATTTGTTAGCTAAGGACAAACTTGGGCTTAATCCGAATGAATGCCTGGTAATTGAAGACTCTGTAAATGGCATCAGGGCAGGGCTAAAGGCCGGAATGCATGTATTTGCCGTAACGAATGATATTACAAGAAAATCTGTTCATGACTGCGAGCTTTTGGAACCGGAATTTATTGTGGACGAGCTGGAGGAATTAGAATCCCGCGTTTTTGAATTTATGGGATCACTTCAGAATTGATCTTAATTTCCCGGAGCAGTGTCTTATTAACGGGACACTTATCCGCAATCTCCATAAGACGATCCCGCTGGGCTTGATCAAGGTTTCCGGTTAATCTGATCTTTTTTGTGATCATATGAACATAGCCTTCAGTAGATTCACAATCCTCACAATCTTTGTGATAGACCCTGTCCTGATCCAGTGCGACCTCTACCTCCTGAAGATCCCAGCCTTTTCTGTCGGCATACATTCGAAGTGTCATGCTGACACAACTACCCAGGGCCATTAACAGAAAGTCGTATGGGGTAGGACCGAGATCTTTTCCATAAGGAATAGGCTCATCACCTGTTATTTCATGTCTGCCATTGCTAAGTGTGGTTCTGTATTTCGACTTGTCGATACTTGCTGTTACTGCTGCCATGATCTATAAATAATATTGTGAATGAAAAATTTGTATGTTGATAAGTACTTAGTCGGACTTATAGCTAATAACTTTTTCAATTCCCAATCGTTTCATTTTGGCAAATAAGGTCTTGTCGTTCATGTTTAGTATGGCTGCTGCCCCCGATGGACCACTCACGCGCCAATTGGTGTAATTTAAGACCTGTATGATATAGTCCTTTTGAGATTGTTCAAAAGAGACAAAGGAAGTTGGCTTTTTAATACCTTTTGATTTTGGCAGCCAGTTGCCAGGTCCAAGCACTGGTCCATTTTCAATAATTACAGCTCGTTCTATAAGATTCTCCAACTCCCGTATGTTCCCTGGAAAATCATAGTCCATCAAACGCTCCAGTGTCTGTTTGCTTAATCTGCTAAAATGCTTTCCTGCCTTATTAGCGTATTTTTCCAGGAAGAATTCGGCCAGCGGACCAATATCTTCCTTATGTTCCCGCAGGGGTATATTGTAAATGGGAAATACGTTCAACCTGTAGTACAGATCTTCTCTGAAACTACCTTCGCGGACCATTTTTTCCAGGTCTCGGTTTGTAGCGGCTATAATTCTGGTATTCACCTTCTGTGTCCTGGTACCGCCCAGCTCATCAAATTCACCATCCTGAAGCACACGGAGTAATTTAGGTTGAAGTTCCAGGGGTAATTCTCCAATCTCATCCAGGAACAAAGTTCCTCCATCAGCCAGGGTGAATTTGCCTATTTTATTTTCAAATGCGCCAGTGAAAGCACCTTTTTTATGGCCAAATAGTTCACTCTCAATTAATTCTTTTGGCAAGGTTGCACAATTGATCTTGATCAGAGGCTTGTCTTTCCTTTTGCTGTTTTCGTGAAGTGCCCGGGCGAGTAATTCTTTACCAGTCCCAGACTCACCGGTGATCAATACAGTGCTATCAGTGGGAGCAACCTGTTCTACTTGCCTGAGTATTTGTGCATAACGCTCGCTCACACAGATGATATGTTCAAAATCCGATTCCAGGTTAATTTCTTCTCTCAGGTAGACGTTCTCCTCCTCCAGACGCTCTTTTAAGCTGGAAATCTCATCGAAGGCCTCTTTGAGTTTTTCATCTTTTATATTCCGCTCAGTGACGTCGCGAACAATGGCGCAGTTAAGATCCTGGCCGTTAAAGCGCAGGTGATTGGCAGTGATGTCTACAGGGAAAACACTTCCGTCTTTACGCGAAACCTTCCAATCGAGATGTACAGCTCCCGACTTTATAATATCCTCAAAGTGTTCGCCCCACCATTCTTTGGTTATTTTGGGATCCAGATCGTATATGCTAAAGTTATCCAATTCGGATTTTTGAAATCCAAGTTCCTCAACTACTGAATTACTATAATGCAGGAGCTTCCCCTTTTTGTCATATACATAGACCAGATCTTCCGCATTGTCGATAATTTCCTTGAATAATTGCAAGGAACTTTCACGTTCTACTTGCTCGGTTACATCCTGATAAGATCCGGTGATCTTTATAATTCTTTTTCCTTTATAAATGGGTTTGGCGATACAGCGTATGAATTTTTTTCTTTGGTGCCTCGATTCAAGTATATTGTCGTATTCAAGACCATTTTTCAGAACGCCACTCAATAGGGCCTTTAACTTTTCGGGCTCCTTGAATTGATTGATGATTTGCCCTGGAAGAAATTGAAGTTTATCATCCAGATCAAATATCTTAAAACACTGCCTGGATACGATTATTGAACCTTCATTTAAATTCAATTTCCAGCCTCCGACATTAGCTAACTCTTCTGTAGCATTTAAGACGAAAGTACTGAAACTGGAATCTGAGATATCATGAGTTAGGGCGCAGATGTAATCCGAGCCGTTAGATCCGATATGGATAGCATCGACAGCAACCTCATGGAAATTACCAAATTTGTCCTTGTGCACCTCCTTAAAGGCGAACACTCCTTTCTTCTTAACCAGTTTCAAATGCTCCTTCCAGGATTCGGGTGAGCTGGTAATATTTATATCAAAGATGGAGAGCTTTTTAATATCGTTGCGACCATAACCCATCTTGTCAAAGAATACCTGGTTTGCAAAAACCAGATTGCCTTCAGCATCCATAAGAAATAACTCATAGGGAATCTTGTCAACAAGCCAATAACTCAGAGAAGTAACATCCATGACCTTCATTGTTTAATAAGGAAGCAAAAATATTAAACAATTTCTGATATATAAGAAATTTCTATGTTATCATAATCTTAAATCTTCTCGAAATCAAATTAAAATGCTGATTTACAATTGTTTAACACAATGGCACAGGATTGGCCTATAGGTTACTAAAATTTAGAAATCTAAAAAGTAATAAACAATGAAATCTGTAATACATAAAGCAAATACCAGGGGACATGCCAACCATGGCTGGCTTAACTCTCATCACAGTTTTAGTTTCTCAAGTTATTACAATCCTGAGCGCATGAATTTTGGCGTCTTAAGGGTTTTAAACGACGATACAGTGGCTCCGGGGATGGGTTTTGGAACACACCCGCATGACAATATGGAAATCATTTCAATACCATTACAGGGAGACCTGGAGCACAAAGACAGCACGGGTACCCAGGAAGTGATCAGGCAGGGAGATGTTCAGGTAATGAGCGCAGGAACTGGCATACGCCATAGTGAGTACAATGCCAATAAAGATAAAGAGGTAAAATTTCTGCAGATCTGGGTTTTCCCGAATAGGAGTGATGTAGAGCCTCGCTATGACCAGATTACACTGGACCTGAACGATCGTAAAAACAAATTACAGCAGGTGCTGTCTCCTAATGCTGAGGACGAAGGTGTATGGATCCATCAGGACGCCTGGTTCAATATGGCATCACTCGATGAAGGCAAGGTGGTGCGATACAATATGCACAATCCTGAAAAAAATGGAGTATATGCATTCCTTATTGAGGGTAAGGCTACTATCAACGGGCAGGAACTCGATAGAAGAGACGGTATTGGTATCTGGGATACGGATCAGCTTCAAATCAAATCTGACGCCCAGACTGAACTACTTCTGATGGAAATACCTATGAATTAATCTTTAAAATAAATCCAAATAAAATGAATATGAGAACTTTTAAATTATCAGTATTAAGTCTATTAATCGGTGCATTTACTTACGCACAATGGGATCAGTATAACCCCAATCCGAACAACGATCCTGCGAATGCCGCAGAACAATTGTTGAATCCAACAAATCACAGCCTTCTTTTAATTGACCACCAGAGTCAAATGGCATTTGCGGTAGAATCACAACCTATTGAGGAGTTGCGAAATAATCTGGGTCTGCTGTCCGCTTCAGCCAATCTGTACGAAGTACCTACTATTGTTACTACCGTAGCAGAAAAATCATTTAGCGGACCTGTTTTTCCCGAAATCCGCGAATATTTTGGTGAGGACTATATAGACCGCTCCACGATGAACTCCTGGGAAGATACCAGAGTAGTTAAAGCCGTCGCAGATACTGGAAGAAAGAAATTGGTGATAGCTGGTCTCTGGACCGAGGTATGTACACTTTCTGCTTCGCTTTCCGCACTTGAGGACGGCTACGACGTCTATGTGGTAGTTGACGCTAGTGGTGGTACAAGCCAGGAGGCCCACGATATGGCTGTAACCAGAATGATACAGGCCGGGGTAAAACCCATCACATCGCTGCAATACCTTCTGGAGATCCACAGAGATTGGGCCAGGAGCGATAAGTACAACGAGGTTGTAAAGATCTCCAAGAAGTACGGCGGCGCTTACGGCCTGGGTATCGATTACATCAAGACCATGAGCAAGTGGATGACCGGCAAGGAAGCCAGTGAATCTGGAAATTAAATAATATCCTAAACATTCCGGGAGAAGACAATTTCCCGGAATTCTATTAAAAAATTCAAGTTATGGGAAGAATTATAATATTTCTGTTAAGCATTTTAATCTGCGTATCCTGTACTGAAAAGGCATCAGATAATATGATCTCAGCCGATATGATCATTACCAATGCCAAGGTAGCCGTGATGGATAGTACAAGATCTACTGCCGAAGCCATTGCGGTGAAGGACGGTATTGTTCTTAAAACGGGCTCGGCCGAAGACATCATGAAACATGCAGGCGATAGTACTGAGGTAATAGATGCAAAAGGCAGAACACTAATACCTGGTCTTAACGACTCTCACCTTCACCTTACCCGAGGAGGTAGATTCTTCAATGCAGAATTGCGTTGGGACGGTGTAAAAACTTTAAAGCGTGCACTCGAAATGCTCAAAGAACAAGCTGAACGAACGCCTGAAGGACAGTGGGTGAGAGTTATTGGCGGATGGAGTCCTTTTCAGTTTGAAGAGAAGCGCTTATTCACCATGGAAGAATTGAACGAAGCCACAGGAGATGTACCCACCTACGTGCTGTTTCTATATAGCCAGGGATACTTAAATCAAGCCGGTTTAGACGTTTTAGGTGTCGATGAAAATACGGAAGCTCCAAAAGGATCCAGATTCGAAAAAGGAGCTGACGGAAAACTAACCGGGGTCTTGATTGCGGAACCTAATCCAACCATCTTATACGCCCGTATTGGCAGTTTGCCTCCATTGACCCAGGCGGAAATGGAAAATGGTACCAAGCAGTTCTACCGTGAACTGAACAGCTTCGGAATTACCAGCGGTATAGATGCCGGTGGAGGAGGTCATAAATTTCCAAAGGACTATACGGGTACCAAGGCCCTGGCCGATGTGGGTGAGATGCCTATCCGCCTGTCTTACTATTTGTTCCCTCAGAATAAAGGAGCAGAATATGAAGAATTTACGGAATGGATGGAAACCAATGAAGTAGGCCATAATGGTGAAATTCATCTGGATCACGGCTATGAATTAGAGGGTGGAGGCGAATTTTTAGCCTGGAGTGCCGGAGATTTTGAGAATTTCCTGGCTCCGCAGCCTATGTTAAATCGAGACCGGCCCACATGGCGGGAAGATCTGAAGCGCATTGTCCGTTTACATGTTGATAACGGCTGGCCTTTTAGAATTCACGCCACTTATGGGGAAACTATTTCCAATATGTTGGATGTATTTGAAGAGGTCAATGAAGAAACCGATGGGAAATTGGCTTCAAAGCGTTGGTTATTTGACCATGCCGAGACTGTACAGCAAAAAGATCTTAAACGTATCAAAGCTTTAAACGGAGGCATTGCCATTCAGGCGCGTATGGCCTATGCAGGTGAGTATTTTGTAGAGCGCTATGGGGCTGAAAAGGCAAAACAAGCTCCCCCTGTAAAAAAGATGATGGAATTGGGCCTGCCTGTCGGTGCCGGAACTGATGGGACCCGTGTTGCGAGTTACAATCCCTGGCCAGCCTTATACTGGTTAGTAACGGGTAAAACAGTTGGTGGCTTTCAACTGGCTGAAGAAGCCAATCAGTTAACACGTGAAGAAGCTTTGCATCTGTACACACAAGGCAGTGCATGGGTCTCCAATGAGGAAACCGTAAAGGGGACACTTGAAAAAGGCATGTATGCAGATTTCACCATACTCTCAGATGACTACTTCACCGTACCAGAAGAAGAGATCAACTCCTTGCGATCCGTACTAACGGTAGTTGGTGGTAGCATCGTTTATGGCGATGAAGAATTTGCGGATCATACCCCGGAACTTCCAGAAGTTATTCCTGCCTGGTCACCGGTAAAATTCTTTGGAGGCTATCAGGACAAATAATGTTTAACAGTAAATCAATAAATAAAATGGAAACAGCAATAAAAACAAAATGGAATTTAGATACGGCACATTCAGAAATTGGCTTTAAAATCAGGCATATGATGATCACCTCAGTTACGGGTCATTTTGAGGATTTCAATGCATCAGCCGAAACAATGGGCGACGATTTTAAAGATGCTCACTTTAGCTTTGTAGCTGCCGTAGACAGCATTAATACAAAGAACAAAGACCGGGATACACATCTTAAATCTGATGACTTTTTCAGTGCAAAGAATTTTCCGGAGATCAGTTTTGAATCCATTTCATTCGATGGTAATACACTTACAGGTGATTTAACCATAAGGGATGTTACCCGATCCATTGAGATGGAGGCAGATTTTAATGGTATTGTAGTTGATCCTTATAATCAGGTTAAGGCAGGAATGGAACTTGAAGGGACAATTGATCGCAAAGATTTCGGACTTCAGTGGAACGCCGTTACTGAAGCAGGTAGCGTGGTTGTGGCCGATAAAGTAAAACTGATTATTTCCCTCCAGTTTATTAAAAATTAAGCATTATAACAGAGACAGGTGGTGTTCCACGCCACCTGTTTTCACTCCAAAAAAAACAATAATTGAATCTATGAAAAAAGATCGACCAACCAGGAGAGAATTCTTAAGAAAAACGGGCTGGTCTGCCCTGGGGCTTACGACCCTCCCTTTAATAACTAGTTCAGTCAATGCCGGAAAAATGGTTCCGGTCCAATCTAAAAGGACTGCTACTGGCGGTAACCTGGCTGTCAGAAAGAATATAGCAGATCTACCGGTTAATGACCCGGAGAT
>CAJHXL010000130.1_pt1 | contig 31531 bp, 27 predicted proteins | sample 9198601 | NCBI WGS metagenome assembly CAJHXL01 (sample SAMEA7708277, study PRJEB35096) | sediment metagenome | biome: marine neritic benthic zone biome [ENVO:01000025]; feature: sediment [ENVO:00002007]; material: shallow marine sediment [ENVO:03000034] sea grass bed [ENVO_01000059] ...
CGTATAATGCTATTGAAAGTGCAGGAATACCTGTAGTATATAATGGTGATTGGACTGAGGAAACTCCGCTTGGTAAGGCAGAATGGATCAAGTTTTTTGCCCTGTTTTTTGATATGGAAGAAAAGGCAGACAGTATCTTCCGATCTATTGAAAAGGAATACATCAGCTCCAGGGAACTCGCAAAAACTGCGAAATTCAGGCCAGATGTTCTAAGCGGCGCACTTTATAAGGACGTCTGGTACCTTCCTGCAGGAGAGAGCTGGGCGGCCCGTTTTATTGAAGACGCCAATGCCAATTACCTGTGGAGCGGGACTGAAGGCACAGGGAGTTTAAGTCTGAGTCTGGAAACAGTACTGGACCGGGGATCGGAGGCAGACCTTTGGATTTCACCTTCCCAGTACATCTCCTATGAGGAAATGCTAAAGGCAAATGAACACTATCTGAGATTTAAACCTTTTAGGGATAAAAAGCTATTTACCTTTGCGCGAAGCAAAGGAGAGACCGGTGGTTTACTATATTATGAAATGGCCCCTGGCAGGCCGGATTTAGTACTCAAGGATCTAATTCATATATTTCATCCGGATTTATTACCAGATTATGAGCTACATTTCTTCAAGCCTCTGAAATAATTGACTGATCATCACACATACCGGATTCCTTTTATCTTTTTGAGTTTCATACTACTCCTTTGCCTTGTTATCAATGTAAGTCTTGGGTCAGTATACATACCGGTGAGGGATATTTTTAATGCGATCATTGGAGAAGAAACCAAAGAGACCTGGTCCTATATAATCTGGAATTACAGGATACCAAAGGCCATCACCTCCGTACTGGTAGGAGGTGCGCTCGCAATAAGTGGCTTACTGATGCAAACTTTATTCCGCAATCCTCTGGCCGGACCATTTGTTCTGGGTATCAGTTCGGGGGCAAGCCTGGGAGCCGCATTTCTGATCATGGGATCAAGTCTGTTTACAGCATGGTTTACTTATGGTATAGCAAACGATATTTCATTGGCCATTGCAGCCAGTCTGGGTAGCTTTGCGGTTCTGCTGGTAGTAGTAGTGGTGGCCTCCAGGATCAAAGATTCAATGGCGTTATTGATCATCGGTCTCATGTTTGGCAGTATTACCGCTGCCCTGGTGACTGTCTTATCATATTTTACTAATGCCGAACAACTAAGACAGTATATTTACTGGTCCTTTGGTACGGTGGGAAATCTTTCCTGGTCACAGATACAGCTACTGACCCTTGCTGTACTCGCAGGTGTTGTTCTCAGTATTTTGAGTATTAAGTCGTTGAATGCCCTATTGCTTGGTGAACAATACGCTAAGAGCATGGGAGTCCGTATCAGGTCTTCCCGTTACATCATTATAATTGCTACAGGGATCCTGGCCGGTTCCGTTACGGCCTTTGCCGGACCCATTGCCTTTGTCGGACTTGCCGTGCCCCATCTGACAAGGCAGATCTTCAATACAACAGATCATCGAATACTGTTGCCTGCCGTTTTGATCTATGGTGCTATTTTATTGTTGATCTGTGATACCATTGCACAATTGCCAAACACGGCCTATATACTGCCGATTAATGCCATTACCTCTATTATTGGTGCCCCCGTGGTCATTTGGTTGCTGATGAGAAAGAAGAAGATGATATTCTGATCGGTACAACTAATGCTTTGTCGATGAACATTAAAGCCCTATTTTGGGCCTTATAGAACTCATGAACATCTGAAACAAATATGTTGGAAACTAAAGATTTGGAGGTCGGATATGCTTCATCCCGTTCTGTTAACTCGGTTTGCAGAAACATCAATTTTCGCATAATGCAGGGAGAAATGGCAGCTATTGTCGGGATTAACGGCATAGGCAAATCTACACTCTTAAGGACTTTGGGCCGTGTACAGCCAAAGCTGTCCGGAGCAGTTTTGGTCAATGAGACAGAGCTTGAAACATTTAAAAGTCGAGACTGGGCCACTGAGGTAAGTGTTGTGCTGACCGAAGCACCAGCTTCCAAGAATCTTACAGTAGAACAGCTTATCAGCCTGGGGCGACATCCCTATACGAACTGGATCGGCACACTTTCCAGATACGATATTGAAAGGATACGCGAAGCCATTTCCATGGTTGGCTTAAAAGAACTCAAGCACAAAAAATGTCATGAGCTAAGTGACGGACAATTACAGAAAGTTATGATTGCCCGGGCCCTGGCCCAGGATACCAGGATCATCCTATTGGATGAGCCTACAACTCACCTCGATCTGTATCACAAGGTTCAGATCCTGAAACTGCTGCAAAATATCGCGCATCAGACAAAAAAGATCGTTCTCTATACCACACACGAAATTGATCTGGCCATCCAGCTATGCGACAGGATACTAATCCTTCAGCAGAGAAACAGCGCATTTGGAAGCCCCGGCGAACTTATTGAATCGGGCCAGTTTTACAATTTATTTCCCGAAGACACTATTCGCTTCGACCCCCAGTCCGCTTCATTTAAAGTGAATAACTAAAGATTAATGTGAATAAGGTATTCGCCTTAATCACGTATCTTTATCACTAGCAAAATCTGTTTAATGGATCAAGTAACATTATTACTAATCGCCGGTATTATCGCCCTGGTGGCAGGATATTTTTTAGGTTCTTATATCAGAGGTCTGAAGACCAGATCCGGGCAAATCTCTCTTGAAGAACAGGAAAAATATCAGCAACGCCAGATCCATAATCTGGAAAAGCAGTTAGAGCTGGAAAAAAATGAAAAATCCGAGCTACTGCTCACCAGGGAAAACCTGGGTCAGAAAATTACCCGCTACGAAGTGGATCTTGAAAATCTCAGACAGCGCAACACTGAACAAAAGGAAGAGATAGAGCAGATCCAGGAAAAATTCTCTAAGGAATTTGAAAACCTGGCCAACAAAATTCTTGATGAAAAGAGCAGTAAGTTTACTAAGCAGAATAAAGAAAACCTGGAAAATATCCTGAATCCGTTAAAGGAGAAAATCAAGACATTTGAAGATAAGGTAGACAAGACCCATAAAGAAAGTATTGATTACCATGCCGCCCTGAGGCAGCAGATCCTGGACCTGAATAAAATGAATGAACAAATGTCGCGTGAAGCCATTAACCTCACCAGAGCTTTAAAAGGCGATAGTAAGATTCAGGGGAACTGGGGGGAATTGGTGCTGGAACGCGTCCTGGAGAAATCGGGGCTCGAAAAAGACCGGGAATATTTTGTTCAACAGAGTTTTGTAAAGAAAGACGGCAGCAGGGTATTACCCGATGTTATCATCAATCTTCCCGATGGCAAAAAAATGATCATCGATTCTAAGGTATCGCTGACAGACTATGAACGGTATATCAATGCGGAGGAGGAAGCTAAAGAAGCACATCTTAAGAGCCATCTTAATTCTCTCAAAAAGCATATCGAGCAGCTGTCTTCAAAAAAGTACGAGGACTTGTACGAAATGGAAAGTCCGGATTTCGTATTGATGTTTATCCCTATTGAGCCGGCTTTTGCCATTGCTTTAAATAACGATAACACACTCTACAATAAGGCGTTTGAACAAAATATTGTCATCGTTACTCCAACCACCCTGCTGGCCACGCTCAGGACCATCGATAGTATGTGGAGCAATGAAAAGCAACAGCGAAACGCTATAGAAATAGCACGTCAGGCGGGAGCACTCTACGATAAATTCGAAGGCTTTATTACAGATCTTACCAAAGTTGGTCAGAAAATGGACGCTGCCAAGGGAGAGTACGAAGATGCTATGAAAAAGCTGTATAAAGGCCATGGCAACCTTATATCACGAGTTGAAAACCTTAAGAAAATGGGAGCGAAAGCTAAGAAATCAATAGCAGATCCCATTCTAAAACGCGCTCAGGAAAGTGAGGTAGATGAATAATGGATAATGGATAATTAATAATTAATAATGGATAGTGGATAATCAACGAAAGAACGCTTCAACCGTTAAGCCATCAACCCTTCAAGATCACATTTTGCTCGCCGCCGCCTCATCCAAAAACCAAATCAGATTACCGGAAGCGGGCGCCACCAGTGATGCGGGATACTCTGTGTAATTCCCTGTCTGACTAATAATCTCTTCTACTTTGCTGGCCTTACCCCCTCCGGTAACCAGGAAAGCAACATCAGTAGCCTGATTAATTATCGAACCTGTGATGCTGACACGCTGCTGACCGGTTTCGGGATGTTGTGCCACCACACAATGGTCGGGGACGTTCCAGAGATCGATCTGATGCGGGAAAATTGAGGCCGTATGTCCGTCATCACCCATGCCCAGGATTACCAGATCAAATTGAGGTGTTCCATTCGCAGCGGGTAAATTTTCCTCCAACAGCAGGCCATAGGCCCTTGCTTCTGATTCAGGCTCATTTTCGCCTTTGATCCTGTGGATGTTGTTTTCCGGGATATCGATTTTTGAGAGCAGGAAGTCTCTGGTCATCTTATAATTACTTTCTGCATCGTCGGCTGGCACACAACGTTCATCGCCCCAGTACAAATGCACATTCTTCCAGCTGATTCGATCCTTATAGTGCGCAGCCAGTTCCTCAAATACGATCTTAGGTGTACTACCACCGGATAGCGCTATGTGCGCAATAGATCGTTCCGATACAAATTTGTGGAAATAGTCAGAAAAGTTTAGGGCGACTTCCTCTTTGGTTTTATAGATTCTTAGTTCCATACCAGTCCCGATTTAGCAGATAACACAAAAGCCGGGATCATCTGCCAGATGTTCACCCGGATTCCGCCACGTATAGGCACCGTCAAACAGATCTCCTGAATTCAATGGTCCCCAGACTCCGGCGGAATATCCGTAAGTGACAACATCTTCGCCTTTATCCCAGTAATCCAGGATGGGGTCTACAAACTCCCATGCGGCCTCAACCTCATCCGCCCTGGCATATAGTGTGGCATCGCCCTGCATGGCATCCAGTAAAAGTCGTTCATAGGCCGCCATAACATTCGTTTCGGCCAGGCTGGAATAATAAAAATCCAGATTAGCCCGCTCAACCTTGAATCCCTGACCCGGCACCTTAACGCCGAACTTCATCAATATTCCTTCATCAGGTTGTATACGGATAATAAGCTTATTGTCCTTTTCACTTACACCGGAATTACTAAAAATGTGATGGTGCGGCGCTTTAAAGTGGATCACAACTTCTGTGACCTTTGTTGGCATTCTTTTTGCCGTACGCACGTAGAAAGGCACATCCTTCCAACGCCAGTTGTCTACATAAAATTTAATGGCCGCGTAGGTTTCGGTGGTCGATTCCGGATCTACACCATCTTCTTCCCTATACCCCTTCATCTTTTCACCATTGAATTCCGAAGCTACGTATTGTGCCCTGATGGTATTTTTATAGAGTGTTTCCTTATCCCTCATTATGCGTAAAGACTTTAGGGCCTTCACTTTTTCATTTCGGATCTCCTCCGGATGATCACTAATGGGGGGTTCCATAACAACAAGAGAGACTATTTGTAAGAGATGGTTCTGGAACATGTCGCGCAGAGCACCTGATTTATCGTAATATCCTCCTCTCTTTTCCACACCAACATTTTCCGCGTTGGTAATCTCAACATGGTTAACATAATAACGATTCCACAATGGTTCGAAAATGCTGTTTGCAAACCTCGTGACCAAAAGGTTTTGAACAGTTTCCTTGCCCAGGTAGTGATCTATGCGATATATCTGAGACTCCTTAAAATACTGTTGCAGTCCTTGGTTCAGGTCTTTGGCCGTCTTCAAATTGTAGCCAAAAGGCTTTTCAACGATCAATCTCTTCCAGCCTTTGCTGTCATCTGCGAGTCCGGCTTCGAACAGGTTTTTTGCCACAGCCTGATAAATACTGGGGGGTATAGAGAAGTAAAATATGAAATTAGAGCCAGTGCCTAATGACTCGTCAAGCTGGTCAATGCGTTCCTTTAATTCCGTATAGGGTTCAAGATAGTCCTTCCCCAATGCCTGGTAATAGACCATTTCCGCAAATTTTTGCAGAGTATCTGATTCCCCTTTTTCAACAAATTTACTCAGGTACGGACTTTCCATAACTACTCTTTTCCGGTACTCCTCATCACTCAAAACACTCCTGCTCGTACCCAGAATTGCAAAGTTTTCTGGTAAATAACCTCCCCTGTACAAATCAAATAAGGCTGGAATTAGTTTTCTGGCCGTCAGATCACCTGAAGCGCCAAAAATTACCAGCATCTGTTTATCTGTCTTTTTCATTTTACGAACGTGTTTAGGGATACTTACCAGGCGTTGATTTCCATACGCCAATTGAATCTCAACAATTGATTTTTTTCACTTACATTTGAGATTATCCCTAATGACGAATATAGAACTAATTTTAGTTATTCGCCCCGGGTGTTGTATCAATAAATAGTTAGCAAAGAATCTAATAAGAAATAGTATGAGTGACACATCATATGACTTTGGTTTAGTTGGACTTGGCGTCATGGGGCGTAATTTTATTCTAAATGTGGCAGACAACGGTTTTAGTGCCTATGGATACGATCTGGATCCGGGTCAGGTAGAGGCCCTGATCAATGAAGGAGGAGACACGACAAAGGTCAATGCCAGTTCGGACATTGTTGAATTTACAGGGGCATTAAGCAGTCCCAGGAAGATCATGCTCCTGGTTCCTGCCGGTAAAATAGTGGATAGTGTAATAGAAAGCCTGTTGCCTCACCTGGAAGAGGGTGATATTATAATTGATGGGGGGAATTCCTTTTATACAGACACAGACAGGCGCGAATCATATTTATCTGAGAAAGGTATCCATTTCTTTGGAGCTGGCGTATCTGGTGGCGCAAAAGGCGCGCGCATAGGTCCGAGTATCATGCCTGGTGGTTCTGAAACGGCTTATAAGGAAGTGAGGGAGGTTTTTGAGGCCGTTGCGGCCAAGTTCCAGGGAGAACCCTGTGTTGCCTATTTGGGCCCTAAATCGGCCGGTAACTATGTCAAAATGGTTCATAATGGTATAGAATATGGTCTGATGCAACTCACATCAGAGGTTTATGATATCCTAAGGCAGGTTGGTCATCTCAGCAATGATGAGCTGCATACGCTTTATGCGAAATGGAACGATGGCAGATTGCAATCCTTCCTGGTTGAAATTTCCTCAAAGATCTTTCTTCAGGAAGTTGAAGATGGTGAGGGTCGACTTATAGACGTTATTCTGGATAAGGCCAAGCAGAAAGGAACTGGTAAATGGACCTCTCAAAATGCGATGGACCTTGGCGTCCCGGTTCCCACTATTGATGTATCTGTCAGTATGCGCGAGATATCCGCACTTAAGGAGGAAAGGCTTAAGGCCGAGAAAATATATGATCTGACTAAGCCCGATCCTCTGGACAAAGCAAACTTGTGTGTGCTGGCCGAGGAAGCCCTGTATTTCTCATTTATTATAACCTATAGTCAGGGAATGCATCAACTGTCGGAGGCATCCGGTGAATATGGATACCATCTGAACTTGGCGACCATAGCTAAGATCTGGAGGGCAGGATGCATTATCCGGGCCGCACTCCTGGAAGATATAGCCGAAGCCTATCAGGCCGATGGTGAGCTGACTAATCTATTACTTGCTCCTGCTTTCGTTGAGAAGATCCAGTCAACGGTGGAGTCGGCAAGAGTATTGGTATCATACGCCGCCCAGAATGGCATTCCACTGCCGGGTATAAGCAATTGCCTGACCTATTTTGATGCATATACGTCTGGCAGGTTACCATTGAACCTGATTCAGGCACAACGTGATTTCTTCGGGTCTCATACCTATGAGCGGACCGACAAAGAAGGAATATTCCACACTGAATGGGAATAATGCAGATCAGAAATTGAATACCCGGCTAAGGTTAAACCCAAAAAATATATCACCTTCACTCCAATCACCGGTTGCATTGCCAAGAAAACCACTTTCAAAGGTAGGCTGAGCATTGGAAAACATGAGTTGGAAGACATGCCCTCCGGTTTCTATATCGACACCAATAGACAAAGGATTGACGAAAGGTGAACCATCTGCCCTGTTCAGGTGCCAGCCGTAGTCAACATTGATGCTCCAGCGCTTACCCACTTTATATCGGCCTCCTATTCCCAGCGAAAACTGGTTCTGATCCTGAGGTTCATATTCCACATAGCCCTCGTAGAAGTAGCTGGGCATTAAGGCCAGGGATAACTTTTCATTGAACTTCCTGGAGATCAGTATTTGTTGGGTAAAAGACAGGCGGTCGCTAAATTCCACCTCTCTTAGTATCAGCTCCTCTTCTATTAAAGTATTTATGGCTCCCTGGCTGTATCCTACCAGAGTAACCGGGAAATTGGCCCTTTGTCGGACCAGGTTGTACTTGGCGTTCATTTCATAGGTCTTGTTAAATGAATGCCTTGAAATGCTCAGGTTAAATCCATCGGTGAAGCCGTAAATAAGCTGAAGGCGGGTATTGGCAAAATCGAGGCCGAAGAAATCCTCAAAACCGTTCTTAATACTGCCGAATCTGTGGGCAATGATTACGTAAAACTCCTTTTTATTAACAAGTTTCGTAGATTCAAAGTTAACGATCTTAAGTCCTTTGAAGGCTGCCTCTGCCTTTTGCAGGCTGTCCTGCTTGTCTATTTCTTCCAGCAAATCGTCCTGGGCATAAGTCATACAGCTTGCCAGAAGCAAAACGATAGTCCATTTATAAAATTTCATAGCGGTTGTTTTTTTAAAAATATGGATTTGGCATCCGAATTGCTTAATTAAACTTACAAATAATTAATGAACCTGCTTTCCGTTATAAGAAGGTATCAGACTATAATAGAACCGGACGGTTGGCAACCAATGTGCTATAAGCACATCTTTTAAAAGTAAGTGAGGTTTTAATACTGGAAATCGGACAATGAATTATTATTCTCAAAAAATATATCGCCCCCATTTCATTAAAGCACTACTCTGCTTTAGTATAGGAGTGATCACTTTAACCAGCAGCCTAGGGCAAGCCAGGTATAGAACCTCAACAGGAAATGTCCATTTCAATGCTTCCACACCACTGGAGGATATTGACGCTGAAAATCAGGAGGTTAATGCAATTCTGTCCGCAGAGGACGGTCGTTTTGCCGTGGTCATGCTAATTAAGGATTTTGAATTCCCCAGGAAACTCATGCAAGAGCACTTCAACGAAAATTATATGGAGACCGGTACCTATCCAAAAGCTTTTTTTAGCGGGGTTATCGAGGATTTCGATCTGAAATCTCTAGGAGCTACAGGGCTGAAGAAAATCGTTAATGGTGAACTCAGCATCCATGGTGTGAGCCTACCGCGGTCCGAAGATATAGTTCTCCGCAAAGTGGGCAATGCCGTTTTTCTTGAATCGAATTTTATCGTCAGGCCGGAAGATCACAATATAGAGGTCCCTAAAATTGTCTTTACCAAAATTGCCAGGGAGGTCCGGGTAAGCATAGTTCTCAAACTCCTGGAAGACAAAAAATAGCCTTATTCCCACTCGTACAACTTCTGCTGAAACTTAGGAGTATTATTTGCTTAAGTACATTTTACGCCTGGTGTAAAGATTATAGAATTCGTCGTCCTTAAGACTGTCTATAAAAAGAATACTCTCTCCCGTACTCTTCATCTCCGGTCCGAGATTCTTGTTCACATTGGGAAATTTATTGAATGAAAATACCGGCTGTTTGATAGCAAATCCTTCCAGTCTCGGATCAAACTTAAAGTCTTTCAGCTTTTTTTCACCCAACATGACCTTGGTGGCGTAATTAACATAGGGTTCCCCGTAGGCTTTGGCTATGAAAGGTACAGTTCTGGAAGCACGCGGATTCGCTTCTATGATGTACACCATATCGTCTTTAATAGCAAATTGAATATTGATCAAACCTACTGTGTTCAGGGCCATCGCAATCGTCTTTGTATGATCCTTGATCTGCTGCATAACAAACTCACCCAGATTAAAAGGAGGCAAAGTAGCATTAGAATCACCGGAGTGTATACCGCATGGTTCTATATGCTCCATAATTCCGATAATATAAATGTCATTCCCATCGCATATTGCATCTGCCTCTGCTTCTATAGCGCCATCCAGGTAGTGATCAAGCAGCAGTTTATTATTGGGTATTTTCCTTAAGAGGTCAACAACGTGTTCTTCCAGTTCTGTCTCATTGATGACAATTTTCATTCCCTGACCTCCCAAAACATAAGAAGGTCTAACCAGCAGTGGAAATTTGAGGTCCTTGGCTAATTCCAGGGCCTCATCTGCACTTTCGGCTACCCCGAATGGTGGGTATGGGATATCGTTTTGTTTAAGCAGTCTTGAAAAGCTGCCGCGATCCTCCGCCAGGTCCAGCGATTCAAAGCTGGTACCCATGATCTTAATGCCGTATTTATCAAGTTTTTCAGCCAGTTTTAGTGCGGTTTGTCCACCTAGCTGAACAATAACCCCTTCGGGCTTCTCATGCCTGATTATGTCGTATATGTGTTCCCAGAAAACCGGTTCGAAGTACAGCTTGTCTGCGGTATCAAAATCTGTAGAAACCGTTTCGGGATTGCAATTGATCATAATGGTTTCGTATCCGCATTCAGCTGCTGCAAGTACACCGTGTACACAGCAATAGTCAAATTCGATCCCCTGCCCTATCCTGTTAGGGCCGGATCCCAGAACAACGATCTTTTTACGGTCAGTGACCTCACTGTCATTGGCAACATATCGCTCTCCTTCGGGTGACTCAATTTCCTCTTCGAAGGTACTGTAATAATAAGGCGTCATTGCCTTGAATTCAGCCGCACAAGTATCCACAAGTTTGTATACCCTGTGAATATCCAGCTCCATACGCTTTTTGTGTACTTCAGATTCGTAACAATCGAGCATATGAGCAATCTGGCGATCTGCAAAACCTTTTTGCTTTCCTTCCAGTAGCAAGTATTTCGGTAGGCTTTCTATGGTATATTTTGAAATCTCCTTTTCAAGATAGTGTAACTCTTCATACTGCTTGAGGAACCACATATCAATTTTGGTTATTTCGTGAATCCTGCTTAAGGGTATACCCAATTGGATTGCATCGTAAATAACAAAGACCCTGTCCCAGCTTGGTATGGTCAGTTTATTTATGATCTGATCATAGTTCTTATAACCCTTGCCATCAGCGCCCAGTCCATTTCTTTTGATCTCCAGCGATTGGGTGGCCTTATGCAGTGCTTCCTGAAAGGAACGGCCAATGCCCATTACCTCGCCAACCGATTTCATTTGTAATCCCAGCGTCCGGTCCGATCCTTCAAACTTATCAAAATTCCAACGTGGTATCTTGACGATAACATAGTCGAGCGTAGGCTCAAAAAGTGCTGATGTCGACTGTGTGATCTGATTATCCAGTTCATCCAATGTATAACCAATGGCCAATTTGCTAGCAACTTTTGCGATGGGGTAGCCCGTGGCTTTTGATGCCAGGGCCGATGAGCGGGACACTCGTGGATTGATCTCAATGGCAATGATATCTTCTTTTTCATCCGGACTTACTGCAAACTGAACGTTACAGCCACCGGCAAAATCGCCAATATTTCGCATCATTTTGATGGCCATATCCCGCATTCTCTGATACGTGGTATCCGAAAGTGTCATAGCTGGTGCCACTGTAATGGAGTCTCCGGTGTGAATACCCATCGGATCCATATTCTCAATAGTACATATGATGACTACATTGTCGTTCCTGTCCCTTAAGAGTTCAAGTTCGAATTCCTTCCACCCCATCAATGCCTTATCTATCATGACCTCGTGAATTGGGGAGACTTCCAACCCATGGCTTAACAGATTATCAAAATTTTCCGGCTTATATACAATAGACGCTCCGGCACCTCCTAAGGTGTAAGAAGCTCTTATCACCAGCGGAAATCCAAACTCCTGGGCGATTTCCTTTCCTTCCAGAAAGGAAGTAGCCGATGCCTGAGGTGGCATGCCGATACCAATTTTCAGCATGAGCTCCCTAAACTTTTCCCGGTCCTCAGTAATGTTTATAGCATCAATATCTACCCCGATGATCTCAATCCCAAAATCTTCCCAAACGCCTTTATCACCAGCTTCAATACACAGATTCAAGGCTGTCTGTCCCCCCATTGTTGGTAAAACAGCATCAATCTCAGGATGTTCCTTAAGAATATGGATTATTGATTTGGTAGTAAGTGGCAAAAGGTACACATGATCCGCCATAGTGGGGTCTGTCATGATCGTCGCCGGATTACTGTTGATCAGGATTGTTTTAATACCGTCTTCCCTGAGCGAACGCAGGGATTGCGAACCTGAGTAATCAAACTCACATGCTTGTCCGATAATGATCGGACCAGAACCGATTATCAGAACTGTGTTTAGATCTTTTCTTTTGGGCATTGTTTAATAGGGCTTTTCTTAGTAGTTATCACAAAAAAAAGGTGTTACTGTAAGATAGTAACACCTGGATTATTTATTGTTGGTCGTAACATTATTTCTTATGTCTCGGCTCTGAGGAAACGCTTAGCTTCTTTCTTCCTTTCGCCCTTCTCCTGGCCAGAACCTTTCGTCCATTCACAGACTCCATTCTTTCACGGAATCCGTGCTTGTTTCTTCTTTTTCGCTTCGATGGCTGATACGTTCTTTTCATACCGAAGAATTATTGAGATATTTTTTTATACAAATAGGCTTGTAAAATCTGGGCGCAAATATACGAAGAGTTTTTGCTTTGCCAAATCGAATTAAGAAAATTATCTCGGATAGATTTGTTACTTTTGCACCATCAAAAAATGCAGCTGACTCCTGGCGATGTACAAAGGTTTCCCACTACTGACTTTTATTCTGTTTTACTCATTTTCATGGGGACAGGCGGCATTGGAATACAAGCTGAGTATAGGTGATACCTTCACGATCAAACAAATTGCCGTGCAGCATATCTCACAGGAATTTGAAGGCTACACACACGAACTTGAAAATAATATAGACGGTGTTCTCGAATTCACCGTGGCTGCAGTAGAAGAGGATGGATATAAATTAGATATGTCTTTTCTGGATCTTGGAATGCAAATCAATTCCAGTGTACAGGGTATTTTAATGCAGGTCAGGGCTTCTGAACTTGATGAAGAAGATGCCCAATCGAGGATCTTTCACAGTATTCTTAATGTTCCTATCAGGATCGTTCTTCATAAAAGCGGTCATGTTTCAGCTGTACACGGGGGGGATGCCCTGATAGAAAAAATGACTTCTGCATCAGGTCTAACTGATAGTATTTCAAAGCAGGCATTGAGAAGCTCACTGAAGTCAGAATTTGGTTCTGAGGCACTCTCTAACAGCTTTGAGCAGATGACCTATATCTATCCCGAAAAGGACAGTACTGCACAAAACAGCTGGAAAAATGAGTATAATGGGAAATTGTCGGCCAGGAATGAATGGACTCTGGAGAAAGCATCGGATTCAATTAATCATATTAAGGGCAAGTCGAGCATTATTATGAATATTTCAGATTCAGGTACTATTATGAAACTCAGCGGCGAACAGGAAACACTTGTCGTGGCAGATGTAGAAACCGGCTTTATTTTGGACATGTCTGTGGAAGGTAAGGCCAGTGGAATAGCCGTGACTGAATTTTCGGGTGATACTCAAATACCAACCACCATAAGCTCAAAAACTACTTACAAACAATTAAGAGATTGACATGTACAATAAGAACATCAAATTAATTTTAGCCGGACTCATACTCATTTATGCGGTTTATCAATTTGTTGAAGGTAATATAGGTAATGGAATAGCGCTGATATTTTTAGCCGGTATATTCGTCTTCTTTTATTTCCGGAATGAGTTTATTCTGCTCTCCTTCCTGAGAATGCGTAAACAAGATCTTGAGGGAACAGAAAAATGGCTTCAAAAGATCAAAAATCCCCAAGCTGCTCTTACCACAAAACAACAGGGATACTACAATTATCTGTACGGTATAATCTACTCACAAAAGAACCTGACTCAGGCCGAGAAGTATTTCAAAAAGGCCATTAAGCTGGGGCTGAATATGAACTACGACCTTGCCATGGCCAAACTTAGCCTGGCTGGTATTGCCATGCAGAAAAGGAGAAAGAGAGAGGCTACCATGTTACTTCAGGAAGCCAAAAAACTTGATAAGAACAATATGCTTACAGACCAGATCAAAATGATGCAGCAGCAAATGAAGCGCATTTAAAACGGTCTACCTGGATATGCTATAGTAACCTTTATTTGGAATTTGTATAGTGTATTTCTTTCCGGAGGCATTGTTCAGATGAGGTTCTCTCAGCCAGGGATTATGCCATTTTAATATTTTGTAGTTGATACCGTATTCCTCTGAAAATTCAGCAAAATCCGCCACAGGCTTATCCACCTCAACATTAAATGTGGGAACCGCCGTGTAAAGGTCTTCCTGTTTGATCTCAAAGCCGTATTTCTGTGGATCGGACAGAATTTCCTTAATAGCCATTATCCGGAAAACATAGCGCCCTGTCTCCTCGCCCAGCAGTAGGTTGTAGTAATCATCTACCTGCTGAATATTCATGTATTTGTTAATTGATCCAGGTCCTGCATTATAAGCCGCAGCGGCGAGTGTCCAGCTGCCGTACTTCTCCTTGTATTTTTTCAGATAGCGGCAAGCCACTTCCGTGGATTTTTCCAAATGGTAACGCTCATCAACGTTTGAATTTACCTCCAGGCCGTACTCCCGGCCTGTGTGCTTCATTATCTGCCAGAAACCCGTAGCGCCAGCAGGTGAAACAATATTCTGCAAACCACTTTCTGCCACGGCCAGGTATTTAAAATCTTCCGGAACCCCATTCTTTGCGAGTATGGGTTCGATAACCGGAAAGTACTTATGTGATCGTTTCATCAGCAGCAAAGCGTTGGACTGCCAGTATGTATTGACCAGGAACTCCCGGTCTATTCGTTCCATAATCTCAGGATCTTCCTGAGGTACGGCCTCACCTGCAAAATTGAGATCTTCAGGAATATCGATAGCAGTTATTTTATATTCAGGAGCCACACTTTTGTCCCCCTCCTTATCCAGATCCTCCAATTCAATTTCTGCAATATCCTGTGGACTTCGTTGAACAGCAAATGTCAGGCTGCTTATCACGAATACCACTCCCAAAATCATCAAAATTTTCTTTAATAGCCCCATCTCTAAATAATTAGTTTCAGTATCAAAGTTATTAAATAGAACTCCCTTCTTCCAAAATAATTGTCGGTAAGTGCTGATTAAACCATTTATAACGGTGAATGATCATGGTATGGGTACCTTGCGGAACCCGTATACAATCGGCTATATTCTGAATTGGAAAAACAGCGTCCTTTTCGCCGTGTATATGTACCAACTCCGACAAATGCTCCTTTTGTTGCCAGTGAACAATCTGATCAATGGACCAGTCCAGATAGTATTTGTCCCTGATAGATAAATACTGCTCGTATAATTCCAGGCGTTTGGTCACGGTTTCGCCAAATGCATACTTAGCCAGGAGTTCTACATTGTTCACCAAACCCGTAGGCAGTAGCTTGTGTATTTTGGTGTACCTGGCAAAAATGAGTCGTTTGGGAAGCTCTCTGTTACTTTTGACACTTGAGATAATGATCAGTTTGCGCACCTGGATGATCCTGGCCATTTCCTGCACCAGCATACCCCCGAACGAAACACCAATTAAAACCGGATTCGGGTGTTTGATCCTGGTACACATTTCCCGGGCGTAATCGAGTATTCCCATTCCGGCATCCGGAACAAACCATTCTAAACGATGTACTTCAAACTTTTCATCTGGTAATTCTATGTTTTTGAAGATAGAGGCATTGGCCGCCATACCAGGCATTAAGTACACATGAATTTTAGGATCATTCACAGGCTGTTAAGTACGGTTATTTCTAGGAAGTTAGCATTTTTTTTGCTACTTTTGTACGCTGGTCAGAAAATTTATTTGGCCTGATAAAATTAATAACTCTGGGTTAACTTTTTACAATATTGCGATTAGCGGATCATCGTAATAGAAATATCAGAAACCATACTAAATTCAAACTAATATGAGTGAAGTTACCATTAAGGACAATAGTTTCTTGCGTCAATTTGAAACTAGAGTGAACGGACATCTGGCCAAAATCGAGTACTCCTCCCAGGAACGCAAAGTATTTCTTACCAAATTGGTAATACCAGAAGAAATATCCATAGAAGGATTCAAGGAAGAGTTCATCAGAGAAGTTCTTCTTCATATACAACAACAAAAATTAAGAGTAGTACCTACAAGTCCGCAAATAGCAGGTTTCTTACGGAAAAACAGACAGTATAAGGAGATGTTGCCCGTAGGTATTCGTATCTGAGACTTTATTCACAATTAAGTGTTGTATAAAATAAAAGACTTACCCTGACTGAAAAGTCGGGGTTTTTAATTGACAGCCACTTCAGCAGCGAGCAGATCCACTCTTACCATGCCGTCCACATCTATCTCTTTTAATCGCACCGGCTGAAGTGTATTTACCAGATGTGGATTCCAAGGCGTCTTTATCTTCAGATAATTATCCGTAAAACCGTGCATATAGCCTTCTTTATTCTCTCCTTCAAACAAAACCGTCCTTATTGAGCCCAACTGCTTTTCGTAAAAAGCATGGCGTTTTTTAGCTGACAGGCCTCTAAGCATTTTACTCCGTTTTTTCCTTACCGCCGGTGGTACGGGATATTCCATTTCTGCTGCAGGAGTATTAGCTCTTTCCGAATATGTAAATACATGGAGATAAGAAATATCGAGTTCGTTCAAAAAGTTGTAAGTATCCAGGAAGTCCTCGTCGGTTTCTCCGGGAAATCCAACAATAACATCAACACCGATACAAGCATCTGGCATTACCTTTTTTATAGCCGCTACTTTATCGCTGTATAAGCTACTGAGATACCTCCTGCGCATCTTCCTTAAAATTCTATCGCTACCACTCTGCAGGGGTATGTGAAAATGAGGAACGAACTTGCCGCTTGATGCTACCAGATTGATGATATCATCATGGAGGAGATTAGGTTCAATAGAAGAGATCCGCATCCTGTGAATTCCTTCAATCGTATCAAGCGCGCTTACCAGATCGTAAAAAGTGTGCTCGTGCTTTTTATTGCCGAATTCACCCTTGCCATAATCACCGATATTTACTCCGGTTAGTACAATCTCTTTGACACCCTGCGCTGCGATCTCTCTGGCGTTGTTCATTACATTTTCCAGGGTATCACTCCGCGATATCCCCCTGGCAAGTGGAATGGTGCAAAAAGTACATTTGTAATCACAGCCATCCTGAACTTTGAGGAAGGCCCGGGTTCTGTCTCCAATCGCGTAGCTGCCCACATAGAAGTCGGCTTCTTCAATTTCACAACTGTGAATGACACCTTCATTTTTTTTCGTGAGATCCTCCAGGTAAGCTGTAATGTTGAATTTTTCCGTCGCCCCCAGAACCAGGTCCACGCCGTCCACGGCCGCCAGCTGTTCAGGCTTTAACTGGGCATAACATCCTATGGCGGCAATAAAAGCATCCGGATTTTTCTTGAGAGCCTGCCTGACCATGGTTTTAAATCGCTTGTCCGCATTCTCAGTTACCGAACAGGTATTGATAATATATATATCCGCCACATCGTCAAATCCCACTCTCTGAAAACCATTATCGGCAACCTTTCTGGCAATAGTTGAGGTCTCCGAGAAGTTCAGCTTGCAACCAAGTGTGTGAAATGCTACTTTTTTCATCATGGGAAAAAGGTCTCAAAAGAGGCCTGCAAATATACCAATTTTCAATAGAATCAGGCTGAGGCAGAGGATAAAGCCTTCCTTGTTTCACCTGGGGTAATTACGCCATTTTTTAGTGATCTCAAATACGTGTTCCAGGATGTCTGCATCTTCGGGGGTAAAAGCTACGTTTCTCCTGGCCATCATCACTTTGGCCGTATCAAAGGCCTTTTTGGGCATATAGGTGGAAAAGCCGGAAGCACCACCCCAGCTAAAACTTGGGATAAAATTACGCGGAAATCCAGGAACATAGATATTGGCATTGACTCCTATCACCGTACCCGTATTAAACATAGTGTTGATGGCGGTCTTGCTGTGATCGCCCATCATAAGACCGCAAAACTGAAGCCCGGTTTGTTCAAATTTTTCTGTATCATAATTCCAAAGTCTAACCTGTGCATAATTATTCTTGAGGTTGGAATTATTTGAATCTGCGCCAATATTACACCACTCCCCCAGCACAGAGTTCCCAAGATAGCCATCATGGCCCTTGCTGGAATATCCAAAGATCACAGAATTACTTATCTCTCCACAGATTTTGCCAAAGGGTCCCACAGTAGTAGGCCCGTAGATCTTAGCACCCATCTTCACAACTGCGTTCTCGCAAAGCGCTAATCCGCCCCTGATCATATTGCCTTCCATTACTTCTGAATCCTTCCCCAGGTAAATAGGACCCTCACTCGCGTTTAAGATGCTGTGTTCTACTTTCGCCCCCTCTTCAAGGAATATTGCTTCAGGTTTAATAAGCCTGTTAGTATCAGGAATAGGTTGACTTTCCCTGCCGGCGGTTATTAGGTCAAAATCATCCTGCAAGGCCTCTCCGTTCCGCGAAAAAATATCCCAGGTTTTGAGTACCCTGAAGCATTCCCCTTCAAATTCCCTCGTAGAATAGGTCTTCAGATCCGGTTCTTTTTCCGGCGTTTCTGAATAGCAGGCCAAAAGCTCATCTTCAAACAAAAGCGCTTGCCCGGGCTGAAGGGATTTTATCTCAGAAACCAGGTCGGCATTGGGAAGGAATGAGGCATTGAGGAGTATATTAGCATCCTCAACCACCATGGGAAATTTAGCAGATAGATAGTCTTCCGTCTTGGAGCTAATACTTGTCTGGAGATAGGTTTCCCACTTTTCCCTGATCGTCAGAATGCCAATTCGAATATCGGCAACAGGTCTTGTGAAAGTAAAAGGCAGTAATGCATTTCTAACCTTACCATCAAAAAGTATGTAGTTCATCAGCGGAAATTTTGATAAAAATAAAAAAATAACGCCCCCGATGTGCATCGGAGGCGTCGCTATATTTTTATATGTGTACCGTTCTAATCGTCTTTGGCAGCAGAAGAATCCGAAGACTCTTTCTTCTTGCTGAATTTCTGGTACTTGTTTTTGAACTTATCGATCCTCCCCGCGGTATCAACCAACTTGGCCTTTCCGGTATAGAAAGGATGGGATGTCCTTGAAATTTCAAGCTTTACCAATGGATATTCAACACCATCTACTGTGATAGTCTCCTTGGTGTCAGCTGTTGACTTGGTTAGAAATACTTCATCATTAGACATATCCTTGAATGCAACCAGCCTGTAGTTCTTTGGGTGAATATCTTTTTTCATGCTTCCTGTACTGTTTTTTGCGGCTGCAAATGTAATAATTTTTAAAACATCCTACAATGTTAGGATCGAAAAGAATTCTTAAAAAATGTATCTTTAGCTGTAACAAACCGAGCTTAGATAGCACTAATCAAAAACAAACTTAAAGTTAGAAATCATGGAAGAAAATCAACCTAAAACCGGGAAGTTTTCCCTTAATTATGGCCTCATCCTGGGGCTTATCAGTGTCGTATTCGGCCTAATGCTATTCTTTATGGATGCCCATTATTCACAAGATTCAGCCAATACGGTGATAGGTCTTGTCATTACCACGGCGGTTATTCTGTGGGGGGTTTACAGCTTTAGAAAGGCTAATGACGGCTTCCTAAGCCTTGGACAGGCATTGAAATTAGGCGCTGGAATTGGTTTGGTAGCAGGTATTGTCTGGGTGATCTATGTCGTGCTTCTCTCCAACGTCCTGGATCCCGCCTTTGCATCAAAGGTGGCCGAAGCACAAAAAGCAGCTGCCGAGGCTGCCGGAGAAATGAGTCCCGAACAAATTGAACAACAGTATCAGGGGACTACCAATTACTTCTGGTTCTATTATCCTGTGGCACTCATTTTTAATGTAATTATTGGCTTCCTGGTTGGTCTGGTAGGCGGACTCATTTTCAAAAAAGCCAAACCGGCCTATTAATTGTTAAAAATTGTACTTTTGAGGGGACTAAGATCGTCTCTTTTATGAACCTCTCCATAGTAATTCCTCTACTCAACGAAGAAGAATCGATAAAGGAACTGTATGATTGGATTGCATCGGTTATGCAATCCAATCATTTTTTATATGAAATCCTTTTCATAGATGACGGGAGCTCCGATGCATCCTGGTCAGTAATAGAATCTCTTGCCTCAGTGCACCCTGAAGTGAAAGGAATTCGTTTTCTGAAGAATTTTGGAAAGTCCCAGGCACTGCATGCCGGTTTTAAAATGGCCAAGGGCGATGTGGTGATCACTATGGATGCCGATCTGCAAGATAATCCTGAAGAAATTCCTTCCATGTATAAAATGGTTGCAGAGGAAGATTACGATCTGGTCTCAGGATGGAAAAAGAAGCGTTTCGACTCTCTCATCGCGAAGAATATGCCGTCAAAATTATTTAACTGGGCCGCCCGTAAAACATCGGGCGTTAAGTTGCATGATTTCAACTGCGGGCTTAAGGCATTTAAGAACGAGGTGATAAAAACCATAGAAGTGTCCGGAGAAATGCACCGCTATATCCCTGTGCTTGCAAAAAATGCCGGCTATGGCAGAATTGGAGAACAGATAGTTCAGCATCAGGCTAGAAAATACGGCAAAACTAAATTTGGGGCGGATCGGTTTATAAAAGGTTTCCTCGACCTCATTACCATTTGGTTCGTATCCAAATTCGGAAAACGGCCCATGCACCTTTTTGGAGCACTTGGGGTACTTATGTTCCTGATCGGCTTCGGTTTCGCACTGTACCTGGGCATAGATAAGTTATTTATAAACCCATTCGGCAGGCTCTTATCGGAGAGACCACAATTCTACGTCTCACTAACGGCAATGATCATAGGAACCCAATTCTTTCTGGCGGGATTCCTGGGAGAACTATTTCTGAGGACCAGAAAAGAGGGATTAAGTTATAGTATTAACAATACCCTGAATCTTTAGCGCTTGAGGCTAAAATGGCCTCGTACCGTTCTTCCTGAGTCAAATTCCAGCATATACCAATAATCGTCGGAGGGAAGATCCCTGTTCCCAAAGGTTCCATCCCATCCGGGATAGTTCTCGTCAAATGATTTCAGCAGCGTGCCATAACGGTCAAAGATCGAAATCTGGAATTTTGGGAAAAATTCAGAATTGGTGAGGGTCCACAGGTCATTAACCCCATCACCGTTAGGAGTAAAAAAGGCATTCATTCCCCCAACAATGACCTCTTCAGTGATTTCCGTACAATTATTACTGATCCTGATCTGGTAGAGACCGGGATCTAAATTTGCGAAGATTGGTGAATTCTGATAAGTCCGACCATTATCTATGGAATATAAAATATCTGCTGCCGGATTGACCACACGGATTTCAATCCGGTTATTGGTTTTAAAATCAAATATATCCACCTGCTCCAGTTCCAGGGAACTATTGGGAAGTACCTCTATTTGTTGTGTATAGCTGCAGGGGCCAACATTGAAGGCCACTTCATAGGAACCGGGTTCATTTACTGTTATGACCTCTCCGGACTGGCCCGTAGACCAACGGTAGTCCTCATAGCCTGAAGGGCCCTCCAGGGTTGCCAAGCCATTGCACAGATCAACTTTGACCAACTCTTCATAGTCGGGCCGGTAAATCGTATTCAGATCAATCTTGCCTAAGCCGCTACACCGATTATCATTCTCCAGTCTGAAATACAACGCTCTTTCATCAAACGGTCCGAATACCTTTTCTTCCTCACTGAGCAATTCCTGCTCAAGTCTTGCCTGCTCTTCTGTGGCGTACAATCCAATAGTAATCTGTGGGCCAAAGTCCTGTTGCAATACATCTCTTATGGGTTGGAGTGGCACCCAAGTGGCCAGTCCGGCTGGCTCATTAATACAGACATCGAGGGTGGTGTAATTTCCAAGATCAGACATGGGCTCCACTATCAATACAATCTCCACGATTGAAAAACACTGAGAATTTTCAAATGCTCTGGCGTAAATTCGCTGGTTATTTATTTCATTCGTAAAACTTAGCGCATCTAACTGGTTTTCATTTAACAGGGCATCATCCAGGTTACTAAAGTAGACCCCTTTGATATCGGGATTTCCATTGTTGAACAGCGGTAAGGCTTGATCGAGGTTGAAAGTGGTAACACCATCATCTGCCCCGTCAGAATCGCACTGTACAAGGCTTATCTCAGAAGCTACAGCCGGTACCTCGGCAATCTCAACGAATTCTATAAAATTCCTGATCAGTCCCGAGGCATAAGATACTTCCAGTTCAACTGTAAAAACGCCATCTGATGTAAACTGATGTGTTGGGTTCAATAGACCAGAAGTATTTTGAGACCCCGAGCCGGGATCGCCAAAATTCCACTGGATGGAACTGATATCTGCTTCAGTATCTACAGAAAATTCGGTTACATCTCCTGCACATAAGTTCTCAATGCTCACTACAGTTTCAAAAAGGGATTGAATAAAGGGAGGTAGTCCGTAAGTAGCAGACCGATCGCCCAGGTTCACTTCCATCATTCTGAAATCTGCATCAAAACCTGTCAAATTCGGTGTTCTGATAACCGAAAGTTTATTTCCGGGTACGGAGTGATATACTTTCTTGTCTATACCCAATTGCAGACTACCCGAAATCTCAGTGCCAATCGCCAAAGGGAATCTTGCCAATTCATATTCCGAACCCCGAATATCAGGAACCGTAAGATCAAACTGCATAATCTGAATACTGCCAACATTGGCTCCATCCGGGCCATTTAGAATAGGTCTGCCACTGGCGTACAGCACCTTTGAATTTGCCGAAAACTCCACACCGTAGTATACGATATCTCCACTGAGATCAAGAGGATTACTTACCCGGCCCGTAGTAGTATCAAATTCAAATAACAACAAGTTACTCGAATACTCAGGTCTGAGTACTGTGTGGGCTATGGCAATATTTTTACCATTAGGAGAAACTTTGAGCGCTCCCCTGAAATTCTCAAAATTGTCGATCAGGGGACCCACATTTGAGACAACAGGATTGCTGTCTACACCGGTGGCATCTACCCTGTAGCTGTAAAAACTATCCAGATAATGTGTTACCACCCAATAAAAATCACCTGTATTTCCCAGAACAGCAGACACTTTCTCAGAGCAGCGTTCCAGCAGGTCTACATTCTTTTGAATTACATCCCCATTGCCAAAATCGGCATTCATATCCACCACCGAATAGTTAAAACCGTTAGAGTTTTCCAATCGGTAGGCCAGTACATCGTCCGGAGTGAAAACATAATAGATTCCGTTATTTGACGGGTTGGGAACAGCCAATGCAGATTGAGTTGTGGAAAAGCTGCCTTTTAGCCCATCGCCGTTTGGCATAAGCTCGTGAAGACGGTTAAACATCTGACTTCCTTCTGTGTAAAAAAGTAAGTTTCCATCCGCATCGGAGAAAGCTTCACAACCTTCCACGGTTCTTATCTGTCCATCAAATAGCGGTCGGGGGCTTCCTGAATTAAAATCCAGCCCTGCATAGGTGCCAAAATACCAATGGGCCGCTTCACGTTGCGCCATAGTCGCTGTGGAGATGATTAGCAGAACTAAAAGGAGCCTACATTTCATTCATTCAGTGTTCTCGGTTTGGCAATCGTTAAAAGTAGCTACTTTTGCAATCAAAATATAAATATTACGATTTAAAGCCTTTTCCCTGGACCAATTCATAATTAAAGGTTACAATTGACATAAGGCTACAGAATCTATTGTAATTTTATTCCAAATTCTTTTTTGAAATGGACCACATTACTGAAGCTGCCCAGAACTGGTTAAACGACTTCTTTGACCCGGCCGTCCGCCAGGAAGTCCGGGATTTAATGGACCAGGATACCGAAGAACTCAAAGACCGTTTTTACAAGAACCTGGAATTCGGGACCGGGGGAATGCGAGGTGTCATGGGAGTAGGCACTAACAGAATAAATAAATATACGCTTGGTAAAAGTACCCAGGGATTGAGTAATTATCTTAAAAAAGCATACCCGGATCAGGGCCTGAAGGTAGTCATAGCATATGACTGCCGGCACAATAGCGATACCCTGGCCAGGACGGTAGCTGAAGTCTTTTCAGCCAATGGAATTCAGGTTTTTCTTTTCTCTGCCTTAAGAACTACGCCTGAGTTGTCTTTTGCAGTACGTCATTTAAATTGTCATGCAGGAGTTGTGTTGACGGCATCTCACAACCCTCCTGAATATAACGGCTACAAGGTATACTGGACAGATGGAGGGCAGATTGTGCCTCCGCAGGATGGAGACATTATTGGTGAGATCAATGCCCTGGAATTTCAGGATATAAACTTTAAAGCACAGGAAGATCTTATCCGGATGATCGACACGGAGGTAGATGAGGCATTCTTTGAAGCATCGGTGCAGAAAGGGAATTTTAATGCCTCAGACAAGGATTCTTTCAAAATAGTATTTACCTCCCTGCACGGGACATCAATCACCGCAGTCCCGGAAGTATTGAAAAGAGCAGGTTATAACAATGTTTATGTTATTCCTGAACAGGCAGAACCCGACGGTAACTTTCCAACGGTTGAATCTCCCAACCCTGAAGAACCCGAAGCCCTCAGAATGGCGATGGAGAAAGCGGAAGAAATAGGCGCTGATATGGTTGTCGGTACAGATCCGGATAGTGATCGGCTCGGGATAGCAGTACGCAATAGGCAGGGTGAAATGGTCCTTCTAAATGGCAATCAGACGATGATCCTTATGACCAGATTCCTGCTTGATCAACGAAAAAAGTCTGGTTTTGAAGGCAATGAATTTATTGCATCCACTATTGTTTCCACTCCTATGATGGCGACCATGGCAGAAGGCTACGGTGTGGAGTGCAAAACCTCACTCACAGGTTTTAAATGGATCGCAAAGATGATAGTTGATTTTCCCCATCAGCATTTTGTTGGCGGGGGCGAAGAAAGTTTTGGTTTTATGGTGGGCGATTTTGTTCGGGACAAGGATGCCGTAACCGCTACCCTGCTCGCCTGCGAGATTGCGGCCCAGGCCAAATCGGAAGGTAGTTCGTTCTACGAAAAACTGATCGATTCCTATGTCGACTTCGGATTATACCGCGAAAAGTTGATATCACTTACCAAAAAAGGGATCCAGGGTGCCAGGGAAATAGAAGAAATGATGGAGCGCTTAAAGAACAATCCTGTTACTCAAATAGACGGTTCCGATGTCATCCGTATAGATGACTACAATACCTCCACCTCAACCCATCTGCCGGGGCACGACACATCTGCTATCAACCTGCCGAAATCCAATGTACTAATTTACACGGCGGCTGATGGCACCCGTATGGCTGCCAGGCCCAGTGGCACCGAACCCAAGATCAAGTTTTACTTTAGTGTGAACACGGCTATCAGCAGTCCTGAAGAATTTGATGAAGCCTGGAATAGTCTGGACGCCAAGGTAGACAGGATCATAAAGGAACTCAACCTAAGTTAATGGATTATTTCAAGAAGATATTAGCATTTGCCATCCCGTATCGCAGATATGGATTCCTCAATATATTTTTTAATATCCTGTACGCCCTTTTTAGCGCACTCTCCTTTGCAGCACTGATCCCCATGCTGGATGTGCTTTTCAATAAGACCAAGCCGGTGTATGAGGCTCCTGTTTATACAGGTTTTGGAGACATAAAGAGTTTTATCGGTGATTATCTGAACTATCAGGTTACGAGTTATGCCGGTGAAGATGAAATGAAGGGTCTGATACTGGTTATCTCGCTGGTACTGATTCTTTTTCTTCTAAAAAACATTTTTAATTATCTGGCGATGTACTTTATCACCTTCCTCAGGAATGGTGTTTTAAAAGATGTCCGGAATGCCATCTACGAGAAAATTGTAGAGTTACCACTCTCCTTCTTCTCTGAAAAAAAGAAAGGGGACGTCATCGCCCGTATCAGTTCGGATGTACAGGAAATCCAGCATTCTTTTCTTTCCATTCTTGAGCTCATAGTGCGAGAACCGCTGACCATCTTATTTACCATAATAGTCATGTTCACCATCAGCGCTAAACTGACGCTTTTCGTCTTCATTTTTATCCCAATTGCAGGTATGATAATTTCCCGCATAGGTAAATCTTTGAAGCGCAAATCTGCCAGGGTTCAGAGGGAGCAGGCCGAATTTCTTTCCATTGTTGAAGAAACACTCACCGGACTACGGGTGATCAAGGCATTTAATGCCGAATCCAGGTTTTACAAAAACTTCAAGGATTCAACGGATAGATTCTACAGATTCTCAAACAAACTCCTTAACAGGCAGAATCTGGCTTCTCCAACAGGTGAATTCCTCGGTATCCTGGTTATAGGTGTTCTATTGTGGTTTGGCGGTAAAATGGTTCTGGTTGAAGAGAGCCTGGATGCTTCTGCCTTTATAGCCTATATGGGATTGGCTTATAACATCCTAACTCCGGCTAAGTCGATAAGCAAAGCCTCATACGGTGTGCGAAAAGGCAATGCAGCTGCAGAGCGGGTCATGGAAATACTTGAAACCGAAAATCCGATAAGGGAGAAGCCCAATGCAGTTGAAAAAAGCGAATTCACCACGGCCATCCAATTGGAAAATGTTTGGTTCAGGTACGAAGATGAGTATGTCCTGAAAGATTTTAACCTCAATGTTCCAAAAGGATCAACAGTAGCACTTGTTGGACAGTCGGGCAGTGGCAAGAGTACCATCGCGAATCTGGTTACCAGGTTTTACGATGTGGAAAAAGGCAAATTAAGTATCGATGGCGTTGATATCCGGGATCTGACCAAGAAATCCTTAAGAGATCTCATAGGACTGGTAACCCAGGACTCCATTCTCTTTAATGACACTGTAAGGAACAACATTGCGCTGGGCAAGGAAGACGCTACACTGGATGAGATAACAGAAGCGGCCAAAATAGCAAATGCCCATGAATTTATCGTAGAGTTGCCACAGGGCTACGACACGAACATCGGTGACGGTGGGAACAAGTTGAGTGGCGGTCAGAAACAGCGATTATCTATTGCGAGAGCCGTACTTAAAAACCCGCCAGTTATGGTACTTGATGAGGCCACATCGGCCTTGGACACAGAAAGCGAAAGACTGGTGCAACAGGCCCTGGAAAACATGATGCAAAACCGGACTTCCATTGTCATAGCACACAGGCTTTCTACCATTCAGAATGCGCATACCATAGTTGTGCTTCAAAAGGGCAAGATCGTTGAATTGGGATCGCATAAGGATCTTTTAAGTGAAGAAGGGGTATACAAGAACTTAGTCGAGATGCAATCTCTGGGAGCCTGATCCGTTCCGGTATTAAACCTTTTGAATTAAGTAAGGTCTTAAGTTAATAACAAGCGAACTTTGATTACTGAGGAGACTTTAGTTCAACAGTTGAAGCAAAAGGATGCCAAGGCCTTCGAACTACTTATAAACACCTATAAGGAACGGCTGTACTGGCATATCCGGCGCATTGTTCTGGATCACGATGATACAGATGATGTACTCCAGAATACATTTATCAAGATTTTCAGGAGCATTGAAGGATTCAAGGGAGACAGTAAACTCTATTCCTGGATGTATCGTATAGGTACCAACGAGGCGCTGACATTTATCAAGGTTAAGTCTAAAAAACTGGGAGTTGGAATGGATGAAATGCAGGAGAGGATGGCAGAAAGACTGGAGGCTGATGTCTATTTCGAAGGAGATGAAATTCAGCTCAAACTTCAGAAGGCCATTGCCACACTACCGGAAAAGCAGAAGCTGGTTTTCAATATGAAATATTTTGAGGAGATGAAGTACGGCGATATATCGGATATATTAGGCACGTCTGTTGGAAGCCTTAAGGCCTCCTATCATTTGGCCGCAAAAAAAATAGAATCATATCTTAAAGAGGAAAAATAAAGGGTAAATTGAGAGATGTTTGGTTTATAATTGGGGAATCAGAAAACAAATGACCTATGACGGTATTTAAACCTTACACGGAAAATGAAGTCTAAGAGTAACTATGGGCAAAATAAGTAAAGAAAACAACTTTAAAACACCGGACAGCTATTTTGATAAGCTGACAGACCGGATCATGGATCGTCTTAATGAGGAGGCTCATGATATTCCCGGTTCTGACGGGTTTAAGGTTCCGGAATCTTACTTCGATTCGCTGAGCGAGGAGATCCTGGAGAAAGTTGAAAAACCAGAACCTAAAGTCGTAAAACTTTACCCATATAGGAAATTCCTTATTACCGCGGCTTCGGTAGCAGCTGTCGTTGTGATCTTTATTGGGCTGCAGTGGCAGGGTGAGCAGGGCATTTCGTTTGAAGATATCGCAAGCATGGAGCTGGAAGCGTATTTTGACAATAATGCTTCGTCTATGAGCACTTATGAAATTGCGGAGCTCATGCCGGTGGAGGACCTGGAAATGACCGATATCCTGGAGACAGAATGGGATGAAGAAAATATTGTAGAATACCTGGATGATACGATTAATGATATTGATGAACTTAATCTGACAAATGATGAATAATTACAGCAAAATGGGGGCATTTTTAGTCTGTGTATTATGTACGTTGGTCATGTATGCACAGGGAGGTCCCGGCAGGGAAAAGATAAAGGCGCTTAAAGTGGCCTTTATTACAGAAAGACTGAGCCTTAGTGCAGATGAGGCCCAGGTATTCTGGCCCATATACAATGAGCATGAGCAAAATACACAGAGGATCAGACGCAAGGAGCGAATGGAGATTCAGTCAAAACTGGCCGATATGGAAGTACTAACAGATAGAGAGGCCAATGCCTTACTTGATGAACTGATCGTCCTGGAGAAAGAAAAACAGGAGCTGCATATCGCCTTTATCAATAAGATCAGCACCGTTATTTCTCCCAGAAAAACACTGTTGCTCATAAAAGCAGAAGAGGACTTCAAAAGGAGGTTATTGAGAGAAATGCAACAACGCAGGAAAAGCGGAGGATAATGATATTTATACGAAAATGATTAAAAAGAGGCCAATTGGCTTCTTTTTTTTTAAACCTTTTTTAAAAGCTGTGGTCATAGCACTGTAACCCCAAAAAAAAGAATAATGAAAAAGCTGAAAATACTATTTATAGTAATGGTCTTATTCGGAGCAACAGCCGGTGTTCAGGCACATAAGATCAAAGTACATCACAAACACGGCACGGTTGTCGCTAAGGTACACCACCCTAAGGTACTTGTACATAAAGGCGTTAATTATTACTATGCCAACGGAATATGGTACAGACCCTACGGAAGAAAGTACGTTGTTAGCAGGGCACCCATTGGAATAAGGGTAAAATATTTGCCACGCGGTTTCAGGAAAGTAAGAATCAATGGAATAAAATACTACACATATAACGGTGTTTGGTACACTAAAAACAGAGGTTATTTTACTGTTGTTAGAGTAAGTTAGTTTTGGGCAGACCACATTCTCAGAGGGTCGAAGTGTTCGTGCAGGGAAGCAACATCAGTTGCTTCCCTTCTTTTTTGCCCCATCTTTCGCCGACAAAACAATAACTTTGCCCTTTTGTTCTCAATGCGTGTACATAGAAATTTAGCAGAGGCCGTAGTAGATACTCTCCACAGGGTATTCAACGCAGAAGTCTATGCCGATAAGGCAGTGGAAAAGACCCTTAAAAGCAATAAACGTTGGGGTTCTAGAGACAGGGCGTTTATAGCTGAAAGCACCTATGAGATCGTGCGCTGGAAAAGACTTTATCACGAAGCTGTGGAAGCATCACTACCGTTGACAAAAAAAGACTTGTACATGATGCTTTTTGTCTACCTCAGCGAACAAGGGTTTGCCCTGCCAGATTGGGATGAGTTTAAAGGATTATCGGCTGACAAGGTATTGAAACGCTTAATAGTGCTTCGAAATACGCGAAGTATCAGGGAATCTATTCCTGACTGGTTAGATAATATCGGGGCAATTGAAATGGGCGAAGATCGCTGGTCTGATGAAATTAAGGCCTTGAATGAGCGGACTGCTGTGGTATTGCGAACGAACACATTAAAAACCAGCAGAAAGGAATTACAACGAAGCCTGGATGGAGAAAATATAAAAACCGAAGCGCTGGCAAATTCTCCGGAGGCCCTGGTACTTCTCAAACGTTCAAGACTGGCACATACCCAAAGCTTTAAAAAGGGATTATTTGAAGTACAGGACGCCTCTTCACAAAAGGTGGCTCACTTTGCGGATGTAAAGCCCCGAATGCAAGTTCTTGATGCCTGTGCCGGTGCAGGTGGAAAATCGCTGCATATGGCATGTTTAATGGAGAACGAAGGACACATTCTGGCCCTGGATGTGCATGGTGCTAAACTCAAGGAGTTGAATAAAAGGGCCCGCAGGAATGGCATCTCCATCATTGAAACCATGTTGGTAAAACAAAGTGATCAACGAAGCAGCCTGCAGGCCTTTGCAGATGTAGTTTTAATTGATGCCCCTTGCAGCGGACTTGGGGTACTAAAGCGCAAGCCCGATACCAAATGGAAGCTGAACTCAAAATTCATAGAAGTATGCAAAAACTTGCAGAAGCGTGTATTACAGGACTATTCCAGAGCGGTAAAACCTGGTGGAAAGCTGGTTTATGTTACCTGTTCCATTTTACCAGGTGAGAATCAGGATCAGGTCAGATGGTTTTTGGATTCAGAATTCGGACAGGGATTCAAACTTGATGACGAACAAATGATCTGGCCTTCAGAAAGTGGTTATGACGGTTTTTATATGGCCAAACTGAGTCGGAGTAATTAACAATAGTCCTTTATAACTGCTTGCTGATACCTATGTAAATCCCGTTTTAAAAATGTAAATTTGTGGCTTCTTGAAAACATCAATTGGCAACAGAGATGATTCACTTCTTCGGAGACATCAAAACCAAGATTTACGCAGTACAAAAAGATGGTGCTTTCTCCAGCACAGACATAGATAAACTAAGCTGGTTGTTCGGCGAGCAACCTAAACTGAACGCGGCGTCTGTTGACGCCTTTTTTGTTGGTCCGAGGGCCGCGATGGTGACTCCCTGGAGTACGAACGCCACCGAGATCACCCAAAACATGGGTATTGAAGGCATTGTCAGAATTGAAGAGTATTATGCTGTACCTGAGTCATTTACCGACTTTGATCCCATGTTATCACAGAAATACAATGTCCTGTCACAGAATATCTTCACCATTGAAGTAGCACCTCAACCTGTAATTGATGTTGAGGACATTTCAGTTTACAACCGGCAGGAAGGCCTTGCCCTGAATGCCGAAGAGGTTCAGTATCTGGAAGAATTATCGGTTCAACTTGGCCGCAGGCTTACAGATTCTGAAGTATTTGGGTTTAGCCAGGTCAATTCTGAACACTGCAGGCACAAAATTTTTAACGGAACGTTTATTATAGATGGTAAGGAGATGCCCGAATCCCTTTTCGCGCTTATCAAGAAGACATCCAAAGCGAACCCAAACGATATTGTTTC
>CAJHXL010000135.1_pt1 | contig 31171 bp, 25 predicted proteins | sample 9198601 | NCBI WGS metagenome assembly CAJHXL01 (sample SAMEA7708277, study PRJEB35096) | sediment metagenome | biome: marine neritic benthic zone biome [ENVO:01000025]; feature: sediment [ENVO:00002007]; material: shallow marine sediment [ENVO:03000034] sea grass bed [ENVO_01000059] ...
GAAATCAGCTTAAAATTTTTCTCGGCGTTTCTTATTACCATTTCAGGGCCATATGGAAGCCAGGATCCGGGAAACTCTTTGACCATTAATGCCATGACATGTGGAGCCGATCCTTTTTTGGCATTGACATCCAGATCTTCATAGTTGATCATATTTTTGCTAAAAGTCATGGTTTGCATATAAAACCTGCCTCCTTTCGGTAATAGATCACTTACAGTGTTAAAAAAATCGCTATAGACTTTTTCCTGTTTTCCCTCCTTCCATTCTTCGACAGAGCAGAAATGTTCTAAACCCCCAATACAGGCAATGGCATCGAACACTCCAAAATCTTCAGGTTTCACATAACGACAGTCCTTGACGATTACGCGGAGACCATTTTTCTGGCATGCTTCTGCCTGCCCCTGGGAAAGGGTTAATCCCAAACTACTCGCCCCTCTTTCACTGGTGATATAGTGCGAAAAAGGTCCCCATCCACATGCCATATCCAGTACCTTGCTCCCTTGATGAATTTTTAGACTATCGGCTATAAACTTGTTTTTTGCCTTTTGGGCTTCCTCCAATGTTATTGTAAAATCACCATCATACTTGGCTCCGCTATAATCTGCAGTCTCTCCTATGCTCAAACGGAATATTTCATCGATTGTGGTATAGGTAAAATCTAAATCTTTTTTTTCAGCCATAGTTCTTTTAGTGATATTACACTTTGCTTTGGGTTGAGTGGACCTAACTAAATTGAATTCTTATAAAGGTAATTAATAAAAGACCAATACATTTTAAGTGAGAGGGACAAGTCAGAGGATTAAGCAAATAGTACGTACCCGTTTTGGGTATTTATACGTAAAAAGTCAAAATGTATATAAGCATTACGAAGTCTTCAAACGTCGACAAAGAGCCAGCCCGTATACGGGAATAGAGTATGTTCGATATCCAAACTCGAATGCTTTTGGTAATTGGGCTTGGACTTGTATGAGTTTGGGAAGAGCAGAAGAAAGAATGGATAAAATCAAGTCTAGTTGCTCATAGCCGGAAACGTTGTAGTGAATTAATATCTGAAAGCAGCAATAACAAAAAACCGATATACGAGGCACATATATCGGTTTTCATAAACTAACTCAAACTTAATTAAATAAAGAACGCATTGTAAAAGTCCTTCTTTATATTCTTTCAGAGGTTATCTAAAGGTCACCAAACCTTTATAAAAACCAGGCCCTATAAAGAGCAAAAGGTAAATACGAATCTTGTGAAACAATGCGCCATTCTTGAATAAAAGAGATTAACAATCAGGATAAGCTGAACCGTAGTAAGAAAACTATAATATAATCTTATCAATAAACAGTGATGCAAAGAAAATGCAGTGGTAAGCGGCATTTGCGGTTTTGGCTTTAACCAAAAATTTCCTCAATACCTTCTTGTCCCGATAGCTATCGGGATCGGTGAGTCCCAGCTCAAACGTTTTGAAGATAAAAACCAAGCTTTCTAGCTTGGTTTTATTGTTTCATCCGCATAGGCTCAAACAAGTTTGGCCATGCTCCCAAAACAAAAAACCAGTGTATTTGCACTGGTTTTTATCTATCCGTACTCGAGGCGGGACTTGAACCCGCACGGACATTGCTGTCCATTGGATTTTAAGTCCAACGTGTCTACCAATTCCACCACTCGAGCAAAAATTCAATTTTGCAAATTAGTCAATAAAGTGCCCAAGTCCAACGTGCCCGCCCGTACCGAACGTTACGTTCGGGCGGGTATACCTCCCTCCCGATAACTATCGGGATATCGGGACCACCACTCGAGCTTCGTCCACCGTAGCCCCGATAACTATCGGGAGCGAAGGTGGGCATAAAAAAACGCTGGCTTGCAGCGCTTTGAGCGAAAAACGGGATTCGAACCCGCGACCTCCACCTTGGCAAGGTGGCGCTCTACCAACTGAGCTATTTTCGCAATTTATTCCTGAATTGAACGCAAGCTCTAATTCAGGATTGTATCACAAACTGAACACTAATTCTAGTTCAGGATACCTTTTCTGGCGCTCCCCGCCCGTACCGAACGGCACGTTCGGGCGGGTACCAACTGAGCTATTTTCGCAATTTATTCCTGAATTGAACGCAAGCTCTAATTCAGGATTGTATCACAAACTGAACACTAATTCTAGTTCAGGGTTTTCGCAAAATTTCAGCACTCAAACCCTTTTGTATTGAAGGGAGTGGGTGCGAACCCCGTAGTGAAACTTGTTTCTACTACGGGGGAGCAAATTTAATACAAATCTTCCAAAAGCAAAGCACTTTTGCTTAAAAAGAGGGCAGCCATACCACTACCGATTCCCAGTCTTATGATGTGGCCTTTTTGTTTCGCGTGAGCATCCTCTTTATCTCGTTAAGCTTCATCAAGGCCTCTACCGGGGTAAGCGTATTGATGTCTAAATGAAGTATCTCCTCCTTGATCTGTTCCAGTAAAGGATCGTCGAGATTGAAAAAACTGAGCTGAACATCGTCCTGAAGCCCTTTCAACTCCTCAGTAAGCTCTTCACTGGAATGAGACTTTTCCAGCTTCTTCATGATCTTTTCTGCCTTTCTTACTACCTGCTGGGGCATTCCCGCCATCCGGGCTACATGAATTCCGAAACTGTGTTCACTGCCACCGCGACTTAGTTTTCTCATGAACAAGACCGTATCTTTCAACTCCTTTACAGAAACATTGTAGTTTTTGATCCGTTCAAAAGTGGTTTCCATTTCATTCAACTCGTGGTAATGCGTAGCGAAAAGGGTCTTGGCCCTGGCCGGATGCTCATGCAGGTACTCACTGATGGCCCAGGCGATGCTGATGCCGTCATAAGTGCTGGTGCCCCTTCCTATTTCATCCAGTAAGACCAGGCTGCGATCAGACAAGTTGTTCAGGATAGAAGCTGTTTCATTCATCTCAACCATGAATGTCGATTCGCCCAGGGAAATATTATCACTGGCTCCAACCCTGGTAAAGATCTTGTCAACCATACCAATTTCTGCAGAAACTGCCGGAACAAAACTTCCCATCTGGGCCATTAGCACAATCAGGGCGGTCTGACGCAACAGAGCAGATTTACCACTCATGTTGGGACCCGTAATCATCATGATCTGCTGCTCCTTCCTGTCTAAATAAACATCATTCGCTATATAGGACTCCCCGGGAGGTAATTGTTTTTCGATGACCGGATGTCTGCCTTCCCTGATATCGATAGATGTAGCCTCTGTGATCTCAGGTTGGATGTAATTGTTTTCCATAGCCAGGCAGCTGAGCCCTCCAAGGCAGTCCAACTCTGCCACAATCCTGGCGTTGTCTTGCACTACTGAAATATATTCCTGCATCCAGACGAGCAGCTGGTTGAACAACTGTTGTTCCAGCTGCAAGATTCGTTCTTCGGCGCCCAAGATCTTAGCCTCGTATTCCTTTAATTCTTCAGTGATATAGCGCTCTGCATTGACCAGGGTTTGCTTTCTGATCCATCCTTCGGGCACCTTGTCCTTATGGGTATTACGCACTTCGATATAGTAGCCGAATACATTGTTCGAAGCAATCTTAAGAGAGCTGATACCGGTATTTTTCATCTCTCTTTCCAACATGGCATCCAGGTGGTCTTTACCTGAAAAGGCAAGCCCCATCAAATTATCCAACTCTTCTGAATAGCCTTCCGCAATGACCGCTCCTTTGCCAACCTGTGCCGGTGCTTCCTCTCTTAAAATGGCTTTTATCCGATCGCGCAATGCTTCGCACGGATCGATGTCCGCTGCCAGATTTTGTAGCGCACCATCAGTGCCCTGTTCCAGTAAGCCTTTTGTCATTGCTAACTGCTCCAGGGAATTTTTTAACTGAACCGTCTCCCTCGGACTGATCTTTCCGGTAGCTACTTTGGATATCAAACGCTCCAGATCACCCATATTCCTGATCCTCGACCTGATCTTGTGCAATAATTCGTCTTCTTTTTGGAGATAGGCCACTATACTATGGCGTTTCCTGATCTCATTCGGGTTTTTCAGAGGAAGGGCGAGCCATCGCTTGATCATCCTTCCGCCCATAGGAGATACGGTCTGGTCTATGATATCCAGCAAGGAAACCCCTTCAGCCGTATTGGCTCTGAACAATTCAAGGTTTTTTATCGTAAACCGATCCATCCATACGTGCTGCTCATCAACAATGCGCTGAACCCGGTTGATGTGGCCCAGTTGATTATGCCGCGTTTCAGAAAGATAATGGAGAATAGCACCTGAGGCTATGATCCCCTGAATGAGGTGATCCACACCAAAACCTTTAAGTGAGCTGGTCTTGAAATGCCCTGACAATTTTTCAAGGGCGTAGTCTTCCTGATAGATCCAGTCTTCCAGATAGAAGCAGTGGAATGAGCTGCCGAAGGTTTCTTTAAAAGCGGATCTCTGCGCTTTCGAGATCAGGATTTCCTTCGGACCAAAGTTTTGCAATAATTTATCAACCTGCTCCACACTGCCTTCGGCCATCAGGAACTCTCCTGTAGAAATATCCAGGAAGCCTATGCCCAACAATGGTTTGCCAAAATGTATGGCACATAAAAAATTATTTGAATTAGCTTGAAGTATATCGTCATTCAGGGCAACACCCGGCGTAACCAGTTCGGTAACCCCTCGCTTTACTATGGTTTTGGTAAGCTTGGGATCTTCCAGCTGGTCGCATATGGCCACGCGTTGTCCCGCCTTTACCAATTTAGGTAAATAGGTATTTAGCGAATGATGTGGAAAACCGGCGAGCTCTGTTTTATCGCCGCCGTTATTTCTATGCGTGAGAATGATACCCAGGATACGGGAGGCTTTTACTGCATCTTCCCCGAATGTTTCATAAAAATCACCAACCCTGAAAAGGAGCAAGGCATCAGGGTATTTCACCTTAATTTGCTGATATTGCTTCATCAACGGGGTAAGCTTCTTTGTATTTCCTTTCTTAGCCAATGCTGGGGTTTTACACTATTTTTGTCAAATGTTGGGTAAAGACGAAAATACCAATTTCCTCAGGGAAAATATATGCATGTTGATATCTATGGATAAAATATTATAGCCATGCGAAAGCTGAAAAATAGCGAACTGGACAGACTCAATATAGAGCAGTTTAAAGAAGCTGATAAGACACCGTTGATCATTGTTCTTGACAATATCAGAAGTCTCAACAATATAGGTTCTATCTTCCGTACTGCTGACGCATTTCTTGTTCAAAAGATCTATCTATGCGGTATTACGGCTTGTCCTCCACATAAGGATATCCGAAAAACAGCACTGGGAGCTACGGAAAGTGTCGACTGGGAATACAGGAAAGATGCCGTGGAACTCCTGGGGGAATTAAGATCTGATCACAGCTGTTTGGCTATAGAACAGACCGAGTCTGCCATTTCCCTCGAAGAATTTACACCGGTCGCCAATAGATCTTATGTCCTGGTATTTGGGAATGAGGTCAAAGGGGTGTCACAGGAAGTGGTTGACCACTGTCACCATTCATTAGAAATTCCTCAATTTGGAACCAAACACTCCCTCAACGTTGCGGTTAGCGCCGGGGTTATTGTATGGGATCTGTGGTCTAAGATTAAAGCGCTTACAGCCTCTGAATTAAACTCTTAGCTTTTTTAGACTATACTATCAAAAAGAAAAAAACCCTGATGTTTTATCAGGGTTCTGAGTGTATAGTTTGAGTTAGTTAGTTGCGTAAAGGGTGGTGCAATTAAATAATTCCATTCGGACTGTGCAAGGAATTATGCTAAAAACTTGTTAATTCAAATTCTTTCTAAATTCCGGGATTTGAAATTTGGTCACCTACCACTTTTTCTTCAATTCGCTTTAAGATCGTCTCATAATCTGTGGTGCTCTCCACAAAATCGAGTTCGCTGATATCAATTATAAGACTGCTTTTATGCGGGTATGTGCGGATATAGTTGAGGTAACCCTGGTTAATGTCTTCCAGATAGCCAGGCTTGATCTCCAATTCATATTCCCGACCTCTTTTCCGGATATTTTCTAAGAGGCGCTCTGTATTCTGATATAAAAAGACATATACATCGGGCTTTTTGACCTCTTTATACATAAAATTGAACAACTTCCTGTAGAGACTGAATTCCTGTTCCTGCAGGGTAATTTCTGCAAAGATGAGTGACTTGAACACATCGTAATCACTTACCATGAAATTCTTGAAGAGATCAAATTGCGAAGTGTCATCCGTAAATTGCTGAAAGCGATCTGCCAGAAAGGACATTTCCAATGGAAAGGCGTATCGTCCCGGATCTTTATAGAATTTTGGCAGAAATGGGTTATCGGCAAATCTTTCCAGCACCAGTTTTCCCTGAAAATCGGCGGCTATCCTTTCTGCAAGTGTAGTTTTTCCCGCTCCGATATTCCCCTCAATAGCAAGAAAGTGCAGTTGTGAAAACAAGTCCTCCCGGCTTCTGAACAATATCATATCCGTTTTATGAACCGACCCTGAATCCCTGCATTCCTGCAACATATTCCTGGTATCCTTCTCAAGCTTTGGATGATAGAACTGAGGAACAATATCGGCCAGCGGTTTGAGGACAAAGAGGCGCTTATGCAACTCAGGATGTGGTATTTTGAGATGATCACTTTCGATGATTTCCCGATCAAAATAGAGGATGTCAATATCAATTATTCTCGATACATAACCCGCTTCTTTTTTTCTTTCCCTGCCCATATGAGATTCAATCTCAAGAATAGACTTCAGTACTTCTTCAGCCCCCAGTGTCGTTTCTACTGTTACGCATGCGTTGAGAAAGTCGGCGCCCTCAAAACCCCATGCAGCAGCTTCATAGACGGATGACACACTACTGACAGGCCCCAATACCTTACCAAGCATAAAGACAGCCTCTTGTAATTGGGCCAATCTGTTGCCCTTATTACTGCCGATTGATAGGTATGTGGTATGCCCGACGCTCATAACGGATGACAAAGTAAAGAAAAGAAGCGAAACTTAAATGCCGCTATGTTGTAACAATAGCTACTACAACCGACTAATGAATTAGACAATGGTTATATTTGCCCATTACAACAATATCTGAAATGAAGTTTCTTAGAAATCTACTGGCGGCTATATTGGGAACCATGATTGCATTCGGAATCATGTTCTTAATGTTCCTCATATTTATCAGCCTCTTAAATGTGGAAGAAGTTATAACTGTAAAGAACAATTCAGTGTTAGAACTTCGAACACCATATCCCATCAAAGAATATACCGGTACAGATGAGTCAGATCCCTTTGCAGGATTTTTTGATTCGGAACAGGGCCTTGACGAAATTCTTCATGCTATAGAAGTAGCAAAAGAGGACGATAGGATAAGTGGGATCAGTATCAATAGTAATTACCTGATGGCCGGCATCGCTCAGGCACAGGCATTGAGGAAGGCTCTATTCGACTTTAAGCTAAGCGGGAAATTCGTCTATGCTTTTGGTGATTTCTATACACAAAAAGACTATTACCTGGCAAGTGTGGCCGACAGTGTATTTATCAATCCGGTTGGCATCGCTGAATTTAAAGGATTGTCTGCAGAAGTGCTATATTATAAAGATCTGCAGGATAAGACCGGAGTGAAAATGGAGGTCGTTCGTCACGGGAAGTACAAAAGTGCTGTAGAGCCATTTCTGTCCAACGAAATGAGCGAGGAAAACCGCACGCAGATCAGTGAATTGATCAGTTCTATCTGGAAAACGGTAATCTCAGATATAGCCCAGAGCAGAAGCCTGACCTCTGAAGAATTAAACAGGATTGCTGATACACTCGGGGCGAGAACACCCGAATTTGCAGTGGCCAACGGCTTAATCGATGGTATTCTGTACTACGATCAATATGAGGAACGACTCAAAGAAGCCTCAGGCACCGACCTGGAAGATGACCAGAATTATATCAGTTTAACAGATTACATTGATGTTGCAAATGGAAAAAAACTGCGGCGCGGCAGTGACAAAATCGCGGTAATTTACGCCCAGGGAGAAATCCTTTATGGGGAAGGGGACAAGGACAGGATCGGTCAGGGTGTCATGGTCAGGGCGATAAAGAAGGCGAAAGAAAATGAGGATGTAAAAGCTATCGTACTCCGAGTGGATTCTCCCGGAGGGAATGCCTTGACTGCCGATATTATCTGGAGGGAACTAATGCTGGCCAAGCAAGAAAAACCCCTGGTTGTATCCATAGGGGATGTAGCCGCTTCAGGAGGTTATTATCTTGCCGTGGCCGGGGACAAAATATATGCTGAACCTACCTCAATAACCGGCTCGATCGGAGTATTTGGCACCATTCCAAACATCAGTGGGTTGGCCGGAAATATTGGGATCAATGCAGAACAGGTGGGCACGAACCGCAACTCAGTAGGCTACTCTCTGTTCGAACCAATGAGTGATGGTTTTCGCGATTACATCCAGGAAGGAATTGAATCCACATACCAGGTTTTTTTGGAACGTGTAGCTACTGGCCGGGATATGGAAATTGAAGATGTAGACAAACTGGCCCAGGGCAGGGTTTGGAGTGGTGCAGATGCTCTGGAATACGGACTTATTGATCATTTAGGAGGCATGGATGCCGCTATTTGGGAAGCGGCAAATCTGGCTAATCTGGATGAATATGGCATCAGGAAATATCCGAGGTATAAATCGGATTTTGAGCGCCTGATGGAGGATGTTGGCGGCGCAAGTTCAGAGATCCGTGAGTCCTTTCTCGAGCAGGAAATAGGTAGCGAAGCATATGAGGTGATCAGTGAGCTAAGAGCTGCGATTAAACAAAAGGGAATTCAGGCAAGAATGCCATTCACGATTAAGATCTACTAATTGATGACCCCCAGGGATAAAAAAGTCGCGTACAGAATCTACCTGTACCTGGGAGCAATGTTTATTACTTCCCTGGTAGTCTCTAATCTGATTTTCCAGAAATTTTTTTACTGGAAACCCTTCGGCGATATCACAGTCTTCGGAGCCCCTTTATTCGAAATTTCTGTTGGCGTATTGCCATATCCGCTCACTTTTCTGATTACCGACCTCATTTCGGAGATCTTTGGTAAGAAGAAGGCCAACCAGATCGTTACCGCAGGTATTTTTGCTTCCTTTTTCTCTATGGCGATCGTACTAGTTTCTGATATAGCTCCCGCGATACCGGGTTCACCCGTAGATGATGAGCTTTTTAGCAAGGTCTTTGCACTATCTCCAATTGCCGTGCTGGCCTCTATGCTTGCATATCTCTGTGCCCAGTACATCGATATCGCTATATACCACTTTTGGAAAAGACTTACCAAAGGCCGGTATCTCTGGCTCAGGAACAACTTCTCTACTTTTTCTTCACAAATAATCGATACCACAACCGTAGTGGGATTGCTTTGCCTTTTTGGGGTGATCCCCTGGGATATGTTCCAGGGCCTTGTTATAAGCGGGGTACTCTTTAAAATATTTATCGCCCTGCTTGATACGCCATTACTCTACTTATTTGTATATATACTCAGAAAACGCTTTAAATTGAAGGTAGGAGGGGAGATCAACCTCGATTCTTAGGCCATTTTCTTAAAATCTTAGGTATTTCTTCGAAATGCCTTTCCACTAAATACTATTTAGTACAATTTTCTGTTTTAATCGAAGATTGAAACGCCTCTTATGAAAAAGAAAATTACCAGAATTACTGTTTTCCTGCTTGCATTTCTCCTGGCCCTTGGTTTTGCCCTGCCTTTTCTGATGGAAAATAAGGTTGGAGACCTGCTTAAATCCAATATCAACGATAATATACATGGGGATTTTGACTTTTCCGGGATCTCGCTGAGTATCTATAAAGAGTTTCCTAATGCCGTGGTGGTACTCAGGGATGTGAATCTTATCAATAAAGAGCCCTTTCTCGGTGATACGCTTTTTACGGCCGAATTCATACAACTCAGAATGGGGATCGGTGAGTTTTTTGAAGGTGCTGCAGACCCGCTTGAGATTAATGAATTTATAATTGACAGCGCCGGAGTTTATCTTAAGATAAATGAAGATGGGGTAGCCAACTATCAGATTGGTCGCGATGGAACCCAAAAAGAGGAGAAAGAAAAGTCCGAAGATAATACGGTCCTTTCCATACGATCTTATCAGATTTCGAATACCGAATTTAGCTACTCGGATGCCGAGAGCGAAACATCCCTCTTGGTGGAAGAATTCAATCACAGTGGCAGTGGTGATCTATCCTCTTCAAGATCACAATTGGAGACTCAGTCGGAAGCCCTGATCTCACTAACGGTGGAACAGACATCGTACCTGGAGCGGAACCCTGTAAACCTGAAGGCGCTACTGGGTGTGGATATTGAAAGTCAGACCATTTCATTTAAGGAGAATGAAGCAGTGATAAACAGACTGCCTATAAGTTTTGACGGAAGTATGCGCCTGATGGAAGAAGGTCAGGATTTCGACCTTGCATTTAACACTGTAAATTCAGACTTTAAAAATTTCCTGGCACTGATACCTGAACATTATTCCGGGGATATCAGCAAACTCCAAACGAAAGGCAATTTTGAAATTGCAGGCCAATTTAAAGGTGAACTGACAGAGGAGACGATTCCCGGATTCCAGATTAGTATGAAGGCGCAGGATGCTTCTTTTAAGTATCCGGAATTACCGCGTAAAGTGGAAAATATTCATATTGACGCCCGGATAGAGAATACTACAGGGATACCCGCAGATACTGAGATCGAGATTGGGGAAGTTTCATTTCAGATAGATCGGGATACTTTTGAGATCCGTGGTAAGATTGCCCAGCTAAGTTCAAATATCAGTGTTGATTCACGGGTTAAGGGCAGCATAGACCTGAATAAGTTGTCTGAAGCTTACCCTGTTCCGGAGTCCGTTGAATTAGGCGGAAAATTGAGAGCTGATATTAAATCAGCTTTCAGATTAAATGATATAGAGCAAAAGAATTATAAGAAGATCGATTTGTCCGGAGACCTGGAAGTGGCAGGCCTGAGGTACAATTTTGAATCGCTGCCTTCACCTGTTAAGGTACATACCTTACGCGCCGACCTTGGGTCACGCACTATAGATATCAAAGAGGTGGCTGGCATAACAGGAACAACAGATTTCAGTGCTTCCGGAAAATTGCGAAATACGCTGGGATACTTATTCAATGAAGAGGTGCTTAAAGGTAATTTTGAAATGAGGTCCAACGCATTTGTACTCGCAGATCTGCTCGGCGAAGAGTCTGTTGGGGAGGATGGAGAAGCAACTGAGGACGAAGAAGCCTTTAAGATCCCTGCAAATCTCGATATTAATATAGATGCCCTGGTAGGAAAGGCTGTCTATGACAATATTGTATTGTACGATCTTGTGGGCAATCTGAGGATCAGAAATGAGGAGATCGCATTTTCCGAAATATCATCACGTATGTTAGACGGGAGGATGATCCTGGATGGTACTGTTTCAACTCAGAATGAAGTACCTGACTTTAGTTTTGCCTTTAACATGTCTAAACTGAATATTGCCAAGGCCTTCCAAAGCCTGGACCTTATGAAAATGGTCAGTCCGGCCGCCAGTGCCCTGGATGGCAGGTTTAGTACTAAAATGCAGCTTTCAGGAAAATTGACTGATCGGCTTGACTTGGATCTCAGCTCTGTTACAGGGAATATCCTAGCCGAAATTCTGGCCGCAACAGTTAGCCCGGATAAAGCCCCGGTACTTGATCTTGTTGACAATAAACTGGGCTTTGTTGCTCTTGACAAAATGGACATATCAGGATTAAAAACAGCGCTTTCCCTGGAAAACGGTCGTGTTAACGTAAAACCTTTTACTATTCGTTATGAAGATGTCTCCATGCAGGTTAGCGGAGGTCATTCTTTTGCCAATAATTTGGACTACGAGCTTAAGTTTGATGTGCCGGCAGAATATCTAGGCGATGATGTAAACAAGTTGCTGGCCAGCATCAGTGATCCTTCCCTCGGAGAGATCCATATTCCGGTTATTGCCCGTCTAAACGGTTCTTATGACAATCCTGCGCTGAGTTCAGATGTGAAGTCGCAAACCAGGGTGCTTACAGATCAACTTGTAGAGATCCAAAAGCAGAAATACATCAATCAGGGTAAAACCAAGGTCAATGAGTTAATAGGCAATGTACTGACCGATGCTAGCGATCCCAAGCAGGATAAAGATGAACAGGGCGCCTCTTCTTCAGCACTTTCTGAAGCATTGCAGAATATTCCCAAGACAAGCGTCGACACTACCAAAGTGACAGACAGCGACAGCAATTCTGAAGGCGATGTGAAAAAAGCAGCCAAAAGCTTGTTAAACGGCTTATTGGGGTCAAAAGAAAAGGCTGTGACTGCCAAGGATACACTTAATCGATAGTCAGGGATACGAAATACCCTTCATTAGCCCTAACATTGAAGACAGTATCGTCGGCAAAAATCAGGTACTGACCCTTAATGCCCTGAAGTTTACCGCTGAATTCGGGGTTTTTCTCCAGGTTAAGACTTTTAACCTTTTCGGGGTATTGCAGCACGGGAAAGTTCAGCTCCAGTTCATTGCGGTTACTCAGAAAATAATCTGATGCTTCCTCCGGAATATGTGATTTCAATTTGTCGCGCCAGGAGGCCAGATCCTGGTCGGTTACCTGGTTGGTAAGCATCTTTCTCCAGTTGGTTTTGTCGCTTAGATGAGATTTCAAAGCTACTTCAGTAATCCCTGCCAGGTAGCGGTTAGGTGCCTCTACTATCTCAATGGCTTCGTGGGCGCCCTGGTCTATCCATCGGGTTGGGATCTGTGATTTCCGGGTAACTCCTACTTTTATATTACTCGAATTGGCCAGATATACAATATGGGGCTGAAGCTGCATCTTCTTTTCATATTCCAGATCCCGGTCTTCCTTATCCATATGGGCCGTACTAAGCTCCGGCCGCATGATCCAATCACCGGCAGCAGGTGTTTCAAAGAAACAACTCCTGCAGAATCCCTGGCGGTAGATCTGCCTGTCCCGTCCACAGTTCAGGCATTGATATTTTAGGAATTCGATGCCCAATTGCCTGTCAAGGACCTGGTTTACATTGAGGAAGTCGTCCTCAAAAATCAGGTAATACTGAATAGGATTAGCCAGTTCAGTTTGCATTTTTCGTAAAACCCCCTGATACTGCATGTATTTGTTTTATTGCTTATCTATTTGAAAAAATGATGTAATCCCGTATTTTTAGGTGCTCAAATCAAACTAAATGTACTAGGTGCACTTGGTTTTCCGGACCCTGATGACAGGATTGAAACGGAGGAGTAAAGATACCTAAAATGGCCATACCACTATTTAATTCAATTGCCTCCTGGCTTCTAAGGAAACGCTATCACCAGATAGAATTATTTCTCAAGTACCCTGCTGAAGTACAGCAGGAGGTTATGAGGCAATTACTGGATCTGGCCGAGGATACAGAAATTGGCAAAAGATCCGAATTCTCTTCCATTAGTAGTTACGACCAATTCCGGGATCGTGTTCCCATTGTGACTTATGAGGAAATTGAGCCGATGATAGAACGGACAAGAAGAGGTGAGCAGAATATATTCTGGCCCACGGCGATCAAATGGTTTGCCAAAAGCAGTGGTACTACCAATGCGAAGAGTAAGTTTATCCCGGTTAGTGCTGAGGCTTTGGAAGATTGTCATTACAAATCGGGTAAAGACCTGCTCTGTCTCTACCTAAACAATAATGAGAATTCGCAGCTTTTTAACGGGAAAGGATTACGGTTAGGAGGCAGCAAGGAACTCTACGAGGACAATGGGACGTTTTTCGGCGACTTATCGGCCATTCTGATAGACAATATGCCATTTTGGGCCGAACTCAGCAGTACGCCCAGCAACAGGGTGTCGTTGATGAGCGAATGGGAGAGCAAGTTGCCCGCTATAATCAACGAGAGTATACAGGAAAATGTGACCAGTATGGCCGGCGTGCCTTCATGGATGCTGGTATTGTTGAATAAGGTTCTTGAAGTAACCGGCAAGGAGAATTTATTCGAGATTTGGGAGAACCTGGAAGTGTATTTCCATGGAGGTGTAAGTTTCAACCCGTATCGGGAGCAATACGAACGGCTTTTGCCCAGGCACAACTTTAAGTATTACGAGATTTACAATGCTTCGGAGGGATTCTTTGCCATCCAGGACCGGAACAGTGCGGATGATCTTTTGCTAATGCTGGATTACGGTATTTTTTACGAGTTTATTCCTATGGATTCCTATGGGCAGTCAAATGAGTATGCCATACCATTATGGGAAGCGGAAGTAGGGGTTAATTACGCAATCGTAATTACTACGAATGCAGGACTTTGGCGTTATAAGATAGGCGACACAGTGCGCTTTACTTCCACCAATCCATACCGTATAAAAATTACGGGTCGGACCAAACACTATATCAATGCATTCGGGGAAGAGCTTATCATCGAAAATGCAGAGGAAGCGCTGAAAAATAGTTGTAAGCAGACGGGTGCTGAAATTTCAGATTATACGGTGGCTCCCATATTCATGTCGGGCCGTGAAAAAGGGGCGCATGAGTGGGTTATCGAGTTCAGAAAGGAACCGGACGAGCTGGAACACTTTACCACAGTGCTTGATGAGGCATTGAAAAAACTCAATTCTGACTATGAGGCAAAACGCTATAACAATATGACACTCAACATGCCTAAAGTACATGCCGCACCTGAAAAAACCTTCTATAACTGGCTGAAATCTAAGAATAAATTAGGGGGTCAACACAAAATTCCGAGATTAAGCAATGATCGTGACTACGTCGAAGAATTGCTTCAGATGAACAAATAAATAAGGAAAATCTACTCTTAATTCTCAACTTAGGTCTCTGATTTAATCCCTAATTCTTAAAATACGGACTTATGGCAGAACGACTAGTAGTTGTTTCCGATATGTGGGGTTCAAAGAAAGGACTTTGGATCACCTCCTATCTGGGTTACTTGCAACAGTATTTCGATATCGTTTTTTACGACAGTCGGGAACTGGCCCAAATCGATAAGACTAAGGCCTCAGGTGAAGAACTTTACAAGGCATTTCTCGATGGCGGAATGGAAATGGCCGTCTCGCAATTACTGGCAAATGAAAAGGAGGCGAGTCACTACCTTACCTTCTGTGCCGGTGGCAACATTGCCTGGCATGCAGCACTAAGAGGACTTCCCATAAAATCACTCTACGCGGTATCTCCGATGAACCTGCACCTGATTACGAAAGAACTTCCCTGTGCCGTTACCCTTTTATATGGAGAACTTTCAGATAATCTGCCCTCTAGAGCCTGGGCGATCAAAACCAATAGTATGATGGAGGTTGTGCCCAATTTCGGCCATGAAATGTATAGTGATGAAAAGGTGATCAGAAAGGTCTGTCTCGATCTCCTCGATTTAGTCCTGAAAAAGCAATACCAGGCTTAAGATACAGCCTTTAGCTTCTTGATAGTTTCGAAGGATAATTTCTCTTCCGCATACGGTTTGTTTACCTTAAACTCCTTTTCTTCCGTACTTGGTAATTCAAACATAGCATCGGTAAATACAGCTTCGCACAGTGATCTAAGTCCACGTGCACCCAGATTGTATTCCACAGCTTTATCCACTATAAAATCCAGTGCCTGATCTGTGATCTTAAAGCTGATGCCATCCATTCCGAAGAGCTTTTCGTATTGTTTGATAATGGCATTTTTGGGTTCTGTAAGGATAGCTCTGAGCGCTTTTTTGTCAAGAGGGTTCATATGGGTCAGAACCGGCAATCTTCCGATTATTTCCGGGATCAGACCAAATTCCTTCAGATCCTTGGGTATGATATACTGCAATACATTACCTTCGTCCAGGCTATCTTCCACTTTTGATGCGCTGTAACCAATAGCCTGCATATTGAGCCTCTTACTTATAATTCTTTCAATACCATCAAAGGCTCCACCGGCAATGAACAGAATATTTTCTGTATTCACCTCAATGAACTTCTGGTCCGGATGCTTTCTTCCACCTTTTGGCGGAACGTTCACCATGGTACCCTCCAATAACTTAAGTAAACCCTGTTGAACTCCTTCACCTGAAACATCTCTTGTGATGGAAGGGTTATCGCTCTTTCGGGCAATTTTGTCCAGCTCATCTATAAAGACAATTCCCCGCTCCGCTTTTTCCAGGTTGTAGTCTGCGGCCTGTAGCAATCTGGTAAGGATACTTTCTACGTCTTCCCCCACATAACCGGCTTCTGTCAATACGGTTGCATCCACAATCGCCAGGGGGACATTGAGCATTTTTGCTATCGTTTTAGCCATCAGGGTCTTCCCGGTCCCTGTCTGGCCCACCATGACGATGTTGCTTTTCTGGATCTCAATATCATCGTCTTTGGAATGCGGCTGAAGTAGTCTTTTGTAGTGGTTGTAAACTGCTACGGAAAGGACTTTTTTGGTTCTTTCCTGGCCAATAACGAATTCGTCCAGAAAGTCCTTGATCTGACGAGGTTTTTTAAGAATGAGTTCAGCGGAGAGATCATCGCTCTTAGACTGTCTCGATTCCTCTGCCACAATACCATGCGCCTGCTCTATGCAACGGTCACAGATATGAGCATCCAGACCGGCAATCAGCAGGTTGGTTTCGGGCTTTTTCCTACCGCAAAACGAACATTCTAAATTTTCCTTGGCCATAATCCAGCCTTAAAATTTATTATAAGTATAACGAAACTCTTTCAATTTTGGTTTATTCAGTAGCCGAATTGATGATTTTGGTCGATGTTAGTCCCTATCCCTTTCCAGGATTTCGTCTATCATACCGTATTTCAGGGCTTCCTGGGCTGTCATCCAGTAATCCCGGTCACTATCTGCGTAAACCTTGTCAAATTTCTGGCCTGAATGCGTGGCAATAATATTATAGAGCTCGTCTTTTATCTTCAATACCTCTTTTGCGGCGATTTCGATATCACTGGCCTGACCCTGGGCCCCGGACATGGGTTGGTGGATCATTACCCTGGAATGTTTTAATCCGCTGCGCTTACCTTTCTCGCCTGCACAAAGCAAAACTGCGGCCATAGATGCAGCCATTCCCGTGCATATGGTAGCCACGTCAGGTTTTATGAACTGCATGGTATCGTAAATACCAAGGCCGGCGTAAACGCTTCCACCCGGCGAGTTGATATAGATCTGAATATCTTTTGACGAATCTGCACTCGCCAGAAAAAGTAACTGGGCCTGAACTATGTTGGCAACCTGATCGTTGATACCAGTACCCATAAAAATGATCCTGTCCATCATAAGCCTGGAAAAAACATCCATTGCGATAGCGTTCAGCTGTCTTTCTTCTATAATGTTAGGTGTCATATTGACGGGATACATGCTGCTTATGATCTTCTCGTAATAAGTGCTGCTTATGCCCTGGTCCTTTATTGCAAAATCTTTAAACTCTTTATCGTAATTCATTGGTAATGTCAAAGTTTTAAAAAAAAGTAGCCGAAAATTTCAATTTCGGCCCTGTAAAGATACTCAATTTTGATGTATCGATACATCGCGGGTACGGATCTCAGACCGTAAAAAACCCGAAAAAACCCATAAAAAATTGAGTAGTAAATCGATTAACCGAATACTATATTAGCCGTAGACCTCTTTAATAAAGTTGTCGTACGTCACTTCCTTGACCTTCAGATTGGCCTCTTCCTTGTATAGTTTGAGTAATTTCTGACTCATCAACTGTTCAGAAAGCCTCTTAACTTCTTCCTGATTGCTCATGATACGAGCTATAATTCCATCAAGCTCCTCATCTGATGGATTCAAATGCCCGTACTGAGCCATTTGGGCCTTTACACTCTCTTTGGCAAAATCCTTGAGTTCTTCAAACTGAAGTTCTATGTTATGAGCTTTGATCAGTTTGCCCTCGATGAGCTGATATCTCAAGCCTTTTTCAGATCTTTCGAACTCGTCCTTGGCTTCGTCCTCACTTAGAGGCTTTTCACCAGTGAGTTGAATCCACTTCTTCAAGAATTCAGCGGGAAGATCAAATTTGGTGGTTTCGATCAATCGCTCTGTAACATCATTCAGCAACTTCTGATCGGATTGTTGTTCAAATTGCTTTTCGGCATCATCTTTAATCCGTTTCCTCAAATCTTTTTCAGAGCTAATTGCGTCTTTTCCATAAAGCTTGTCAAAAAGTTCCTGGTCCAGTTCTGCAGGAATTCGTTCGTTGATCTCCTCGATGGTGAATTTCAGATCAATGTTCAATCCTTCAGCCCTTTCACGATCTATACCAAGACTGCCGGTAAGCACAAAGTCTTCTTTGAATAATCCTTTGCTTTTAAGAATAACCTCATCACCAACTTTTTTGCCCTTAAGACTGCTGATGGCTTTCTTGCTTTTGAGTGAATCGATCTCTATGATGGCCTTATTCTCAATTTCTTCCTCCTCATTAACGAAAGTACCGCTAACTTCATCTGTGGCTCCCACTTCAGACTTGGAAACTATTTTACCAAATTGCTTCTGCATTCTGTCTACCTGCTCGTCAACCATCTTTTTATCGGCCACGATCTTATATTGAAGCACTGGCTTTTTACTTTTCAGGGTCACTTCAAACTCAGGTGCCAGACCTAACTCAAATTCAAAAGCAAAATCTTCAGAATCCCAATTAAAATTGTCCTGTTGTTTAGGAAGGGGATTTCCCAGTACATCCAGCTTCTCTTCTGTCAGGTATTTGTTGAGATTGTCCTGCAGTAGTTTATTCACCTCATCAACCAAAACAGCTTTTCCGTACTGCTTTTTGATCAGGCCCATTGGCACGTGACCTTTTCTGAAACCAGGTATATTGGCCTGCTTTCTGTAGTCGTTCAAGATCTGCTCAACCTTCTCACTATAATCGTCCTTGGAAATCTCAACGGTAACTACCGCGTTCAGAGAATCAATTTGTTCCTTTGTTATCTGCATTTCAGTCTCTTATTTGCTTGAATAAATGGCATGCAAAAGTAGAACATTTTGCATTGTCCGACAAGTTTTTAAGAAGGCTTAAACAGTAATGGATCAGTTCAAATCATCCGTCTTGAGAAAAGAGTAGAATATGGACTGAAGAAGACTAAGCAAGAGACTAAATAACAGGGCCCACCAGATGCTATCCACAGTGAAACCGCTAATAAGTCCATCTGCCATTAATATGATCAGCGCATTGACAATTAAAAGAAATAGTCCGAGTGTGAGAATAGTCACAGGCAGGGTGAGAATGACCAGAATGGGCTTTACAATAAAGTTGAGTAAACTTAAAACAACAGCCACTATAATAGCTGTTGTATAGGAATCAACACCCACACCGGGAAGAATCCTTGCCAGGATAATCACTGCCAGTGCGCTCAATAAAATACGCAGGATCATTTTCATAGTATGTTCTTTAATAATAAAAAAGGTGCTGCGAAAGCAGCACCTTCAATGTACATAAAAATATTCTAATTAATATATAAGCCCGTATAATCTAATGGTTCTACGCCGGGTAGATTGGAGCCGTACTTTTCGTTGATGACTTCTATAAATAGATTAGCGATTAAAGCATATCCTCGTGGCGATGGATGAACTCCGTCTAATGAGAAGCCCCCTCCGGTACCAAAAGTAGCTGTAACTACACTACCGTCGCTGAGCATAAAACCACTCTCTGATACCTCTTCCACAAAGGCATTGGCATCTATAAAAGCCAGGTCGTATTGAGCGGCCAGTGCTGCAATGGTTTGATTGTATGATTGCAAAGCCGCGTCAACGGCATCCTGTTCTTCTGGTGTGAGCACCCATTGATCTGCCAAAGGAATAGCTACGCCGTTTATGGAAGTTGGGTCCATAGGATTGGCCAGACTGCCTATAAAGGAGCTGGAAGTCAATACCAGCAGATCATCTGCAGTTGCCTGCCTCATGCTAACTAATGCAGGGTCCACACCGGTCAGATCGGTAAGATCCTCATCAATTAGTACTACTGCATTGGTTTCTCCTTCTTCAAAGCTGATCTTTCTTCTGTCTGCCTCATCCTGTGTGATGAAAAGCCCCACCAGCTGATCTAATGTACCATTATATGTAGCATAGGCACCATTGAGCAATTGTGCTGTTGCAGCATCAAGAGGTACCGGATTGTGCGGTACAGTGGTAAAGAAAGGTATGTCTGTAACGTCTGGTAAATTCGCAATAGCTCCATCTGCATTGTTAGCGGTCAGTGTTTGTAACAGACCGTCGTAAATACCGGCAAAAGCGGTAGGATCTGTAATATCTGTACTGCCATAAGTGGAAGGATCGGGATTACCGGTCTGATCTACACCTGCTCCTCCTGCCGTGGCATATCCCAAAATATCGTTGCTGCCTATCCAGAGTGTGAAGAAGCTCGGTCCCTGTGCTGCCGCATCACCAATTACCGTTGCATCCGGTGCACTTGCAAATCTGGCAAAATACGGATTGGCTAATCCGGCTGCCACTCCGGCAACATTACCATAGCCTGGAGCGACGAGGTGGTAACTTTTAGCACCGGGTACGCCCATATTGTTAAATGATCCGCTAAGAGCATTACTGATCTCTGTCATACCCATACCTTCCACAGGGGTAGGCAAGGGATCACCGGAGGAAAAGTCCAGAAACAGACGATTACCTAAAATAGGTGTTCCACCCAGTGTGGCTCCACCAAGATTGTCTGCCATAAAGGGGATGTTAAATCCACCTCCACCTGCGAGGGCAAAATTCTCGGCGATCATATTAGGATAAGACGCTGTTTGTCCGTCGATGAACAGGGCAGCATCGGAAAAACCTGCGGTAAGTGAATTACCGACAGCTACATAGTTTGAAAAATTTGCAGAACCACTCGTATATTCGATCGGCGGCATAGGATCCGGACCGTCCGGCGGTATAGTATCATCATCATCGCTGCAGGAAATCATAAAAATCCCCAGCACAGCCAGCAAAGCCAGAAGCTTTTTCATAAGGTTATTTTTGAGTTAGTTTTAGTTTAAATCAGCCTCAAAGGGGCATAAAACCAAAATTAACTAAAATTATGAGACTCGCAATAATCAAGGGTATAAAATTATGCATGCATAATAAAACCCCTTCTTTTTTAGGAATTAATGAATTCCAGGGTCTTGCTGATAAAAACACCGGGATTCTCTGAGTGCAGCCAGTGACCCGCTCTGTCCACTGTTTCAAGCCTTGCAAACGGAAAATGAGCATTGATCAATTCCAGGTCTTCTTCAAGAATATAATCGGACTGAGCACCTCTTATAAATAGAGTCGGCTTCTCAAAAATGGCCTCGGATCCCAATGCCTCCCCAACAGCCTCCTGTTGATGTTGCAGGACATCCAGATTGAAACGAAAATCCAGACGATCCTTTTCTGCCCAATGAAGATTTTTCAGCAGGAATTGCCTGATGCCCATATCGGAAAGGTGTTTTGACAGGATGGCATCTGCCTGGGACCTGCTTTCTATTTGAGCCCGCGGCACCTGGTTCAGGGCGTCAATTATGTATTGATGATGCGGCGGATAATACCTGGGAGATATATCGGCTATAATAAGTTTGTCTACCTGGTCCGGATGGGAAGTTGCAAAATTCATCGCAGTTTTGCCACCCATCGAATGGCCGAGCAATACAAGGCTGTCCAGGGAATGGGCCCGGACGTATTCCTGCAGGTCGCCGGCCAATAGCTCATAGCTGAATTCATCGGACCAGAAACTTTTTCCGTGGTTGCGCTGATCTACCAGGTGAACCTGCCAACCATGCTCGGCATAACGGCTACCGACAGATTTCCAGTTATCAGACATACCCAAAAAGCCGTGAAGAATAATCAGGGGCTGCCCCTTGCCTATAATTCTGGAATGCAACTGTTCCATTATTTCAAGCGGTGTAAATACATATTAATGACGTTTTCAAAGCCGAGGTAGATCGACTCACAGATTAAGGCATGCCCTATTGAAACCTCGAGAAGATTAGGAATTTTCTCCTTTAAATGACGTGTGTTCTGCAAGTTCAGATCGTGTCCCGCATTGAGGCCAAGCCCTAATTCTACAGCCTTCTCAGCAGCAGCCACATAAGGGTCCACGGCCATGGGATCGCCTTTGGCATAACCGAGAGCATAGGCTTCTGTGTATAATTCAATCCGGTCAGCTCCTGTTTTTGCTGCTCCTTCTACCATTTTTATATCAGGATCGACGAAGAGAGAAGTCCTTATCCCGGCCCTTTTAAATTCATTAACCACTTCGCTGAGCTGGTCTTTGTGTTTCAAGGTGTCCCATCCCGCATTAGAAGTAATCGCATCAACCGCATCCGGAACCAGGGTAACCTGATTCGGCTTAACTTCAAGAACCAGATCTATAAAATTCCGTATCGGATTTCCTTCAATATTAAGCTCTGTTTTTACAATCCCCTTCAGATCCCTGGCATCCTGATAGCGTATATGGCGCTCATCAGGTCTCGGATGTATTGTGATGCCCTGTGCTCCGAATTCTTCAGCGTCCCGCGCCACATTGAGTAAATCCGGAACATTACCGCCACGTGCATTTCTGAGCGTTGCGAACTTGTTTATGTTAACACTTAACTTGGTCATTGATTGACTTGTTTTAATACAGGCGACAAAAATACAAATTAGGCATACCTTTTGATATCTAAAATTAGTATTTTCGTAAGTGAAGCTTTTATATGCAAATTGAAACACACATAATAAATACTTTGCCCGTTTTTGGGATCAGTGATACACTGGAAGAGGTGATACAGTTCTTCAAGTATACCACCTATTCCCATGTGGCCATTACGGAGGAAAACCAGTTTACCGGGGTTCTGGCCGAAAATGATCTTGAGTGTTTTGAAGCAGATCGGCATATAGAGGATTACAGATACCAGATGGAAAACTTCCATGCCCAGGAGGATACTTCCTGGCTGGACGTTCTGGAGTTGTTTGCGAGGAATGAGGCTAATCTGATACCTGTATTGAACAAAGAGAGAAGAGTTATTGGTTATTACGACCTCAACGACATAGTAGGAATGTTTATCGACACACCTTTTTTTACGGAGCCCGGTGCTGTACTTGTTGTTGCCAGACCGGAAAAGGACTATTCTTTTAGTGAAATTGCTCAAATCGTTGAAAGTAACAATACCAAGTTACTGGGTGCCTTTATCACCGATACCAGAAATGATATGGTGCAGGTGACCATCAAGATCGGATCGGCCAATTTCAATGAAGTAGTGCAGACCTTCAGGCGCTACAAATACAATATACTTTTCGGAAATAAGGAAGATCAGTTCCTGGAAGACCTTAAGGAGCGTTCGGATTATCTGGACAAATATCTAAATGTTTAATTTTAAAAGCTGAGGTGTAAGCAAAACCCTTTCCTTTAAGCTAACTTAGTAGTTTAATATTTTATCCACCCACCAGTTGAAATTTGAATAACCTATGAAAGTTGCCATCTACGGTCAGATCTTACAGGAAGATGTAGACGCATACGTTAGTGAACTGCTGGATGAACTCAAAATATCCGGAGCCGAAGTTACCATTGAGAAAAACTTCCTGCATAATTTAAAAAAAACCGCTCAAATCGAGGATTATCCCACCTATACCGAAAAAGAGGGATTAGACAGCAGCTTTGATCTTCTTGTGAGTTTTGGAGGAGACGGCACTATCTTACGCGCCGTTACATTTATAAAAGATATGGGGATACCGCTTGTTGGGGTTAATACCGGCAGGCTGGGCTTTCTCTCTACCTTTAGGAAGGAAGAGGTAAGAACGCTTGTTAAGGAATTTGTTGCGGGCAACTTTATTATCCGCGAGCGCAGCCTGGTTGAAGTACATACAGACTACGATATTCCTGAGTTTGGTGCTATGCGATTTGCACTTAATGAAGTGGCGATCAGTAGAAAGGATACGACTTCAATGATTACGGTGGAGACCTATCTTGACGATGAATACCTGACTTCCTATTGGGCAGATGGACTCATTATAGCCACGCCAACAGGGTCTACCGGCTATTCATTGAGTTGTGGTGGTCCGGTGATCGTACCGGGTGTGCAGGCCTTGGCCATTACACCCATAGCTCCTCATAACCTGAACGCCAGGCCATTGGTTATTTCAGACGATACTGTGATCCGAATGAAAGTCTCTGGCAGGGAGGATCATCACCTTGTATCTCTTGATTCGAGGATCGCTACACTGGAAAACGGGCGTGAGATAGTTGTGAAAAAAGCGCCCTTTCAGATCAAAATGATCGAATATACTTCCGAGAGCTTTTTAAAAACAATTCGCAAGAAATTGCTCTGGGGCCAGGATAGGCGTAATTGATCCTGAAACGGGCAATAAATACCTGCATTCGCTGTTTATCAAGAGAGAACAATTATAGATTATCTGCTGTTGTTTGTGACAACGGTTCTATATTTGCAACTTTTTGATTTAATGCGAACACTAATAGTAGTCTTACTAATCTGTGTATCAGGTATTTTACAAGCACAGACCTATGAAATTGGCCTGTTTGGCGGTGGTGCAAATTTTATAGGTGATGTGGGTCGTACCAATTATATATATCCTTCTTCCTGGGCTATCGGCGGTATTGCCAAGTGGAACAGAAGTAAGCGATATGCCTGGAGGGGATCGCTTTATTACGGCCAGATGACTATTGATGATAACAGCTCAGACCTCAGCAACAGGCAACAAAGAGGATATGAATTTAAGAATTCTGTAAAAGAAGCTTCGCTGGGACTGGAATTCAATTTTGTGGAATATAATTTACACAAATTGGGTCCGGCATTTACACCCTACATGTATACCGGACTAACTTACTTCAGATATAATTATCATTACTTCGATGCCGGGGTATTTCAGGAACTCGACCAGGAAGAGGGCTCATTTGCCATCCCAATGATCCTAGGTTTTAAGGGTAGAATCAATCAATATCTTATCTTAGGAGCCGAAATCGGCGCTCGTTACACATTTACCGACAATTTAGATGGTAGTAATCCGGAAGGTTCTAACTTTGAACAATTTGCATTCGGCAATATTAACAGCAATGATTGGTATGTTTTCTCCGGAATTACATTAACTTATACCTTCGGAAGAAAACCTTGCAGAGATTGCTTTGAGTAAAACCAGTTATGAGCATAATTGATGAATTGGATGACAGGAACCTACCCAGGCACCTGGCCATTATCATGGATGGCAATGGAAGATGGGCCAAACAACGCGGCAGGCTACGTGTTTTCGGTCATGAAAATGGTATTAAAGCAGTAAAGGATACAGTAGAGAATTGTGCCAAAATTGGCATTGAGTACCTAACACTATACGCCTTCTCCACAGAAAACTGGAAGCGACCCAAAAGGGAAATAGAAACCCTGATGCGCTTGTTGGTATCTTCGCTGAAGAAAGAACTGGACACCCTCAATAAAAATGACATCAAGCTCAATGCTATTGGAAACATAGATTCATTGCCAAAAAAGGCAAGAGCAGAGTTGTTGGAAGTAATTTCGAAAACAAATTCAAATTCCAGAATGACCCTGACATTGGCCCTTAGTTACGGGTCGCGGGAAGAGCTGAAAAACGCCGTAAAACATATAGCTTCCAAAGTTAAAAATAACATAATTTCTCCTGAAAAAATTGATGAAACCATTATTAATAACCATCTTTACACGCGAAATTTGCCAGATGTAGATTTGCTAATCCGAACCAGTGGAGAACACCGGATAAGCAATTTTTTGCTTTGGCAAATTGCTTATGCAGAATTATTTTTTATTGATGTATTTTGGCCCGATTTTCGCGGCCAACATTTGGTAGAGGCCATTCGGAATTACCAAAACAGAGAACGACGATTTGGAAAGACTAGCGAACAACTTAACTAGGGACATAAAGTTAATTATAGTACAAAGACTCGCATCCCTTCTTCTCCTTCTTCTTTTTAGCTTCAATCTAACCGCTCAGGATACGTCCTATGAGGATGGAAAGAAGTACATTCTTGCCGGGTTGAAAGTAACTGGTCTTCAGAGCTATAACGAGCAAACTGTAAAGACATACACCGGACTTAGAGAAGGACAGCCCATTACAATTCCCGGTGATGAGGTCAGTAATGTGATCAAAAAACTTTGGAGCCTGGAATTGTTCAGTTCCATAGATTTTTATATCACTAATGTGGAAGGTGATCAAATCTTCCTTGAACTCAACATACAGGAACGGCCCACCCTATCCAAAGTCACGATTTACGGGGTTAAAAAGGGCAAAGTTGAAGATATAGTTCAGGATACCGATCTGAAAAAAGGTAAAAAGATCACTGAAAGCCTTATCTCTAACACCAAAAACTACCTGCAGAATAAATATAAAAAACAGGGATATTTCAATACACAAGTATTTATAGCCACTTCTGTCGACACTTCCGAGACCAATTCCCAAAGCATGGTCATCAATGTGAATAAGGGGGACAAGGTTAAGATCAGGAAGATCAATTTCGAAGGAAATGAAAAGTTGTCCAACGCCAAATTGAAAAAGGCACTAAAAAATACGAAGCAGAAACAGTTCGGGCGTGTTTGGAAGAAATCAAAATACATCGATGAAGATTACCAGGAAGACCTATCTTCTCTAATCGATAAATACGCCGAAAACGGATATAGGGATGCTCGCGTATTGGCCGATAGTTTTGTGGCGGTTAATGAAAAGAACATCGATATCAATATAAAGGTTGAAGAAGGCGATAAGTATTATTTCGGAGATATCGCCTTTGTTGGTAATTCTGTTTATACAGATCGGCAATTGAACCAGGTTTTGGGTATCCGTAAGGGAGCAACCTATAATGGTGTCCTGCTGAGGGAAAGAATTGCCGATGAGACCAAACCCGATGCAAATGATCTTACCAACCTCTATCAGAATAATGGTTATCTTTTTTCACAGATCAATCCGGTGGAGGTTTCAGCCCAAAATGACACCATCGATTTTGAGATCCGGATTATAGAAGGCAAAGAGACCTTTTTGAATCATGTTACCGTTAGTGGTAATGATAAGACCAATGACCATGTGATTTTCAGGGAGTTGAGGACCAGACCTGGTCAGAAATATAGCAAGGAGAATATTGTGCGGAGTATCAGGGAGTTGGGACAGCTCGGATTCTTCGATGCAGAACAAATATCACCAGATATTCAGAATCCTGATCCGAATGCCGGTACCGTAGACCTGGCTTACAGCCTGGTGGAATCAGGATCGAGCCAGATAGAACTCCAGGGGGGTTATGGAGGTGGAGGCTTCATCGGTACCCTGGGACTGTCATTCAGCAATTTCTCTATTCAAAACATTTTCAATAAAAAAGCATATAAACCTGTTCCGATGGGCGATGGCCAAACCTTCGCTCTCAGGATCCAGGCAAGTCGTACTTTCAGGGTATACAGCCTTAGTTTTGCCGAACCGTGGTTAGGTGGTAAGAAACCGGTCCGCTTTAGTACCTCGCTATCACGAACTCAGCAATTCCTGGCCTCTTTTGACAATAACGGTCGTGTGCAGGTAGATAAGGACCAGCAATTCTCCATTACAGGTATCTCTTTTGGCCTCGCGAAGCGGATTCAGTGGCCTGACGATTTTTTCACACTTTCACACTCGTTGAGTTATCAGCTCTACGATTTCCAAAACTATCAAACCGGTCTGTTTAATTTTGGAAACGGGAAATCGCACGAGGTGGCCTACACCATTGGTCTTTCACGTAGTTCTGCAGGACCAGGGCGGATCTTCCCGCTGCAGGGATCTGTATTTGAGGTCAGTGGTAAATTCACCCCTCCGTACTCCCTTTTCAGCGATAAAGACTATGCCGGTTTAAAAGAAAGAAGCGAAGAGCTGGTAGAGCTGTCATCCCAGCGACCCCTCACACCTGAAGAAACCCAGGAGTTAGAATCTATTGATCAGGAGCGTTTTGAACTTTTGGAATTCTTCAAGGTCAAGTTCAGGGGCGACTGGTATACGCGATTGGTAGACAAGTTGGTCCTGAGGACCAATATTGAATTCGGATTCCTCGGTGCCTATAACCAGGATGTGGGCAAGGTGCCTTTCGAACGCTTTTTCCTTGGAGGAGACGGTTTAGGGAATAACTTTACTCTGGATGGCAGGGAAACCATTCAGCTAAGAGGTTATGAAAATAACTCATTAACACCAGTTGATCCGATAACGGGCCAGCAAGAGGGGGGTATTGTTTACAATAAATACTCCTTGGAACTACGATATCCATTAACCTTGAAGCCATCTGCCTCTATCTATGCTCTGGGATTTTTAGAAGCAGGAAACTCTTTTAACAATTTTCAGGAGTTTAATCCGTTTGAAATAAAAAGATCGGCCGGAGTAGGATTACGCATATTTATGCCGGCCTTCGGTCTTTTGGGAATAGACTTTGGCTACGGTTTTGATGAAGACCTTAGACCTCAATCTGCAGGAAGGGGACCAAGTGGGTGGCAAACCCATTTCATAATTGGACAACAATTTTAGTAGCGGGGCAATTTCCAAATTACTGTTAGGTAAACTACTCATTTTAAAAGTTTTGGTAATTTTGGCACGATATTTTCTATGCTTAATACGGATTCATAATGAAAACAAAAGTTCTTTTAGTTTTGTCCGCCCTAATGCTGGTTACAAATGCCTTTTCCCAGCGTGGAGTGAGGATCGGCTACGTAGACATGGAGTATATCCTGGAGAATGTTGAAGAGTACAGGGAGGCGAGCGAACAATTGGAAGACAAGGCCAAGAGATGGAAGGTTGAGATAGAGCAACGGCAGAGTGTTGTGGAGCAGATGAAGAAGGATCTCATGGCAGAAAAAGTACTTCTGACAGAAGAATTGGTTTCCGAGAGAGAAGAGGAGATCCTGATATTAGAAAAGGAGGTGCTGGATTATCAGCAGGATAGATTCGGGCCCCAAGGCGATCTGGTGTTGCAGAAAAGAAGATTAATTCAGCCGATACAGGACCAGGTTTTTAATGAAGTTCAGAAGATTGGCGCAAATAAAAGATACGATTTTATTTTCGATAAATCAGCAGATGTTGTAATGTTGTACTCCGAAAAACGCCACGATATTAGTGAGCTGGTTCTTAGGAGTATAGCAAGGACAAGAAGAGTAAGCAAACCTAAGAAAAAGGAGGAAACCAGGCTGGAGGAATTTGAAGGTGAACCCGAGGAAGAGGAGATCAGTGACGCGTTGAGAGAACGTCAGGAAAGAGCCGAACAGGCCAAAGAAGTGAGAGAGAAGTCGGCTGATGAGAAGCGGGCGGAAGCTCTGAAACTGAGGGAAGAGAGGAAGAAAGCTTATGAAGAAAGAAGGAAGAAACTCCTGGAAGAACGAGAAGCGAAAAAGAAAGCAAAATTAGAAGAAAGAAATAAGCTCAAAGAGCAAGCTAAAGATACCATAAACTAAATCAGAAAATTAACACTCAAAAGTAAATCGAAAATCATGAAAAAGTTGAAAAAGGTAGTCATTGCACTGGTCATTATGATAGCTGCCGTAGGTTTTGTGAATGCGCAAAGCAAAGTAGCTCATATTAATGTAACGGAGCTATTGGCGGAAATGCCCGAAATGAAAGCTGCCCAGGCAGAGTTGAAGAAGCTTTCGGAAACCTACCGTGTAGATATTGAGAGTTCAATGACAGAACTTAAGAATAAGTATACACAGTATTCCAATGAGGCTAGTGCTATGTCAGAGGAAGAAAATCAGAAGCGCGCACTGGAATTGCAGGGCTTTGAAAAGAATATAGGTGAGGCCCAACAGGCTGCTCAGCAGGAGTTAGCTAAAAAACAGGCTGAATTGTTCAAGCCTATTTCAGAAAAGGCTCAGGCGGCTATTGAGAAAGTAGCATCTGCTCAGGGCTACGACTATGTAATTGATGCGACCCAGGGAGGTGGACTCATCGTAGCTAAAGGAAAAGACCTTTTGGCAGAAGTAAAACAAGAATTAGGATTTTAATGATCCTTTCATTCCATATAAAAAACCGTCCTTTTACAGGGCGGTTTTTTATTTTTGGGTCAGAACAAAGAGTGTTCTACAGAACATAATATGAATAAACAACCCATAGGCATATTCGATTCCGGTATTGGTGGCACATCAGTGTGGCGCGACCTGCAAAGGGAATTGCCTAACGAGAACATGATCTATCTTGCCGATAGCAAGAACGCTCCATATGGCGAAAAAACAAAGGATCAGATCATTTCCCTGAGCACAAAAAATACGGATTGGTTGCTCGAAAACGGCTGTAAACTAATTGTAGTCGCCTGCAATACTGCCACAACCAATGCTATAGACCATCTCCGAGCAACTTATGATATTCCCTTTATTGGCATTGAGCCGGCTATCAAGCCTGCGGCGCTGATGTCCGGAACCGGAAAGGTGGGCGTTTTGGCTACCAAAGGAACACTTTCCAGCCAGTTATTCCTGAAAACCTCCCGGACACACGCAAGAGAAATAGAAGTCATAGAGCAGGAGGGAATCGGCCTCGTCCGCCTGATAGAAAGCGGGAGATACCAGGATGAATCAGCACGTGAGCTTTTAAAACTATATCTGGACCCAATGATAAGGGCTAATATAGATTATCTTGTTTTAGGATGTACACATTATCCTTACCTGATACCTGCACTAAAAGAATTATTACCTGAAAATGTGACCATCATTGATTGTGGTGAGGCAGTTGCCAGGCAGACCCGAAGAATTCTGGAGAAAAATTCGCTTTCAAATGAATCAGGTCAGGCGGTAACGCATCAATTCTTTGTCAATGAAAGCAGTAAAGTCCTGGAAGCAATACTGGCAGACAGCCAGGTACCACTTTCAATAGAACAGCTGGACTTTTAAGCATTATTTCCTTTTATAGGTGAGATAGGTGAAAGGGTAGGCATGTCTTTCGTCCACAGGGTGATATTCTTCCCTGATTAATTCCCACTCCGACATATTGATTTCCGGAAAAAAGGCATCTGCATCAAAGCGCGCATGTACTCTGGTTAATTCAATAATGTCCGTAAACTCCATGGCCAGTCCGTATATTTCACCACCTCCAATAACATAAGGAGTCTCTTCCGGTCCTATCTTCCCGAGGGCTTCCTCCAATGAATGCACTATGATGCAATCAGGATGATCTATTTTGTAAGACCTGTCTCTGGTAATTATAATATGGATCCTGTCGCGTAAAGGTTTTGGAAAACTCTCAAATGTCTTTCGACCCATGATCATCCTGTGACCGGTTGTCATTTGTTTAAAACGTTTGAAGTCATCGGGAAGGTGCCAGAGCA
>CAJHXL010000055.1_pt1 | contig 30539 bp, 30 predicted proteins | sample 9198601 | NCBI WGS metagenome assembly CAJHXL01 (sample SAMEA7708277, study PRJEB35096) | sediment metagenome | biome: marine neritic benthic zone biome [ENVO:01000025]; feature: sediment [ENVO:00002007]; material: shallow marine sediment [ENVO:03000034] sea grass bed [ENVO_01000059] ...
AAAAATAGTCGTCACTTAGCTGGTTTTCACGAAGTAAAAATTCCTTTTCCTTGAGCTCCATCGGATAAAAAGCATGTGCAATTTTCCTGGCGTCCTGTTCAGGTATATCTACCACTTTAAGAATAAAGTCTATAAGGGATTGTCTGTCCTGCATGAGTTTCATTGGTAATTGAAAAATTTGACCTAATGTATGTAATCTAACTCAAACTTTTGTGAAGTAAAAAGTTGGATTGGTCATCCTATGGCTGATTGAATTTCGTGCGAACCATTTATGGGTCGGGCTGCTGGGAATCCTTGAAATCAAAGGATCGTATAATGATGAGGTGGGCTTGCCCGCGCACTTGGCTTATAATACCCTCAAAGAATTGTTGGTTTCAACCTGAAGGTCGGTCTAAGACTTAATTTTCAAAATGGTGCAAATTGACCATCTCTAACTCCTTACTCATCGGGCAGGCGGGGTATGATCTCTTTGGCCGTAGTTAAGGCCGTATTATAAGCGGTAATTGTATTATTCAAATTATTGAGGTTCATCTTCGTTGCCGTCAGTAAAGTCGGGTCATTTAATATTTGATCATAATCATGAGGAAGGGCGTAATCACTAAATTCCCATACTTTAAAATGCTTTCGCACATAGGGTAGCCAGAAGTTCTCAAATTCCAGTTTGTCATCTGCGTACTCCCGATAAACATAAGGAATATCCCTTTCATAATACTTTGTTAGTAAAATGCGAAGTTCCTTGTTTTTAAGAGTTCCAAGATTCAATTCTTTTAACAGATCATATCCTTTTGATGCCGAGAATATATTCCTTGCCAAATGGATTCGTCCTAAATCCCTACGGATCGTGTCATTTAAAGCACTTTTTGATTCAAGTGCGTTTATGATTCTGATTTGGGCGTTGTAATCTCCCTTACGCAATGCGATACTGCGTACCAGCTCCACCTGATCCTGAAGCAGATCTTCCCTGATTTCAATTAAAACATTTTTAATGGAAATGGATTGCTTTCTCTCTTCATTCCAGTTATTGATTTGAAGTGCAATTAATATCCCGATAACAACCAAAACGATTTCACCTACCGCATAAAGCAGATATTGGGAGGTCTTGTTCTCGGCTAACAGGCTTTTACGAAGTCTACGAAAAAATTTCAGCATGGGTTACACTTTGTCGCATCGTGTGATCCTGGCGGAACACTCGAACTGACATTTTAGAATTTATAATATACTTCTAACATCAGTTTGGCTCTAATATAGTACAATCGGCATTTATGCTCTTCCGGGTATCAAATATAAATGGGTAAGGTAGATAATTTTGACATAGTATTGAGGGTTTCCCAGTCAATTGGTTTACAAAACGTTAAACCACATGGCAGGGCGGACTGCTTTGAGTAATTTTACAGGAAAATTCATAAGCTATGAAACCCTCCATCAAATACATCTCATCTTTTTTCCTTTTTCTTTTCTCCTTACTCCTGATCCATTCCTGCGCAGATCAGGTAAAAGCCAATACTGCCGAAACAGATTCGGAAGTTTCAGAAATAAAGTTGTCTGAGAAGAAGCCAAAAAAGGCACTTTCAAATGAATTTAAAGCCTATTGGTACGCCGGTGAAGCCGAGATAACCTCCTATAGCCTGGAACAGGCCAGATATGGTGAGCTACGAGATGGTCATGCCGTACTGATATTTGTGACAGAACCGTTCCGTCCTGACGTACAGGTGAAAGCAGACCGAAATGGACCGGACAATATAAATGTCTTAAAGCTCAACAGTACCAAAAAATACCTGACGGGTATTTACCCCTACTCCATCATGAGCAGCAGCTTTTATCCCGTCGGTGATAACCAGCACGCCATCAAAGTATCAACCTCTGTTCAGGAATGGTGCGGGCACGTATACAGTCAGTTAAACAACAGGGAGGCATTTGAGTTTAAATCCCATTCTTATTTTGAGGGGGAGGCAGACCAGGAACTAACCCTTTCCAAAAGCTGGATGGAGAATGAGATCTGGAATAAGATTCGTATTAATCCAGTGGATCTCCCAATCGGAGAAATTGAAATGATCCCGTCCCTGGAGTATATCAGGACAGGACACAGACCCGTTAAGGCCTATAAAGCAAATACAACCCTCACTAATCAGGGAGATGTTTCCACTTATACCATTGAATATCCCGATTTGGATCGCAGCCTGAGCATTCATTTTTCCGCAACATTTCCTCATGGTATTGAGGGATGGGAAGAGACTTTTAAAAGTGGATATGGACCTAATGCCATGACGCTTACTTCAAAGGCCACCAAAAAGAAGCAGATCAAGACCCCTTACTGGCGACAAAACGGTGTTGAAGATGAGGTACTAAGACAAGATCTGGAACTCTGATCAATCAAGACCTCAGCAGGAATAAAACTTCCGTTTTATATTTAGGAATGTTTTACTGTCAAGTACCTTAAACAGGGACTTTTCAGCTGTAGCACCGGTGTTGATGGGTGTTAAAGATAAATTAAATATAAGCCTGCCGGGGCGAAACTTTCTATCTTTGATTACCAACAAAAAACAAACAAGATGCGCTATTTTCTGGCATGGTGCGCCGGAATCTTTCTTTTTACAACCTCCCTCCAGGCCCAGGCACCAAAGAAATACACTTCCTCTGATATATATCAAGCTGTTCAAAAACTCAATTTCCTTGGGTCCGCACTCTACGTAGCGGCTCATCCCGATGATGAGAATACCCGGCTGATCTCCTATTTTTCCAATGAAGTAAAAGCCCGCACAGCTTATCTTTCCATCACAAGGGGAGATGGCGGGCAAAACCTTATAGGTCCTGAACTCCAGGAATTATTGGGAGTGCTCAGAACCCAGGAATTATTGGCTGCGCGCCGGGTTGATGGTGGAGAGCAATACTTTACAAGGGCCAATGATTTTGGATACTCTAAACATCCGGACGAAACACTAAGGCTTTGGGAAAAAGATAAGGTGCTATCAGACGTGGTTTGGGTGATAAGAAAGTTCAGGCCGGATGTGATAGTAAATCGTTTTGATCATCGCACGGCAGGAACTACTCATGGACAGCACACCTCCTCTGCCCTGCTGAGTGTTGATGCCTTCGATTTGGCCGGTGATCCTGCCATTTACAGTGAGCAACTTGAGAAAACTGCGGTCTGGCAACCGAAACGACTCTTCTTCAATACTTCCTGGTGGTTTTATGGCAGCAGGGAAAACTTTGAGAAAGCCGATAAATCGAATATGCTTAAAATGGATACCGGTGTCTATTATCCGCTTAAGGGGCTGTCTAACAATGAAATTGCCTCAACGGCAAGTAGCCAGCATCGCTGCCAGGGCTTTGGCAGACTTAATAGCAGGGGTAGCCAGGAAGAGTATATAGAACTGATAAAAGGTGACCTGCCTGCAGATCCTACCAACTTGTTTGAAGGTATTGACACGAGTTGGTCTAGACTAGATGGCGGAAAAGCAATCGGTGATATCCTTTACGCAGTTGAAGAAAATTTCAATTTCAAAGATCCCAGTGCGCATATAAAGGACCTTCTAAATGCCCATGCACTTGTTAAAGGACTGGAAGATACTCATTGGAGAGATCTAAAATTGAAAGAACTTGAGGACATAATTGCTGCAGTGACCGGTCTTTATCTGGAAGCATCTTCCGAAAATGCTTCTGCATATCCTGGCAGCAATTCCGATATTTCTATCGAAGCCGTAAACAGAAGCTCTGTCGATATTCAATTGAAATCAGTCCGTATTGGTGATGCTACCCAGCACGACTTCAACACGGATCTTAAGGATAATGAAAAGATCAATCAGAAACTCTCTATTCCAATTCCGGCCGATGCTTCTTACACCAGTCATTACTGGCTTAGCAAGCCTTGGTCTGTGGGAATGTATGAGGTAGCGGATCAGGAGTTGATAGGGAAACCGGAAACACCTGTTTCATATGAAGCGGATTTTCTCTTAAATATAGAAGGCTATGACCTTCCTATGAAACGACCCGTTATACACCGGTATTCAAAACCTGACAAAGGGGAACTCTACCAGCCATTTACAATCCTGCCCAAGGCAACGGCCGGTTTTACAGAAAAAGTAATTGTTTTTGCTTCAGGAGATGCTCAGGATGTCCCGGTTACTATTACAGCACATAAGGATAGCCTTACCGGTGTAGTAGAATTGAAATATCCGTCGGGCTGGAAGGTTGAACAGCATGTTCAACAGATTGAAATTGCAAAGAAAGGCGACCAGAAGACCGTTGTTTTTAAAGTAATTCCCCCTGCCAGTGAAGATGACGACTACATCTACCCGGTTTTGAGGGTCAACGGACGTGAAATAAGCAAGGAGTTGGTTACTATTGCCTACGACCATATTCCCACACAATCCGTTCTTCTTGAATCAAGGGCTAAGGTAGTCCGCCTCAATATAGACAAGTACGGGGAGCATATAGGCTACATTGTAGGCGCTGGTGACAAAATTCCCGAAAGCCTTGAACAAATTGGCTACAACGTACATATTATAGATCCGGTTGATATAGAATCAGGAAGTCTTGACAAATACGATGCTGTAGTGACTGGGATAAGGGCATATAACGTCCTGGATAACTTGAAATTCAAACAGCGATTTCTTTTTGATTATGTGGAAAATGGAGGCAACCTTATTATTCAGTATAATACGGCAGGTCGTTGGGCACCGCAATACAAGGAAATTGCACCTTATCCCCTAACCTTATCCAGGGATCGGGTCACAGATGAAAATGCTGAGGTGGAGATCATAGCTAATAACCACCCCTTGGTCAATTTCCCCAACCAAATAACAGAAAAGGACTTTGACGGATGGGTGACAGAAAGAGGTCTCTATTTCCCAAAAGAATGGGATGCGGCATTTACCCCTGTTTTCTCTATGAAAGATGAAGGTGAAAGTGCAACTGAAGGAAGTTTGCTGGTGGCACCTTATGGAAAAGGTTATTACATTTATACCGGCCTCAGCTTTTTCCGGGAACTTCCGGCAGGTGTGCCCGGTGCATATAAGATCTTCGCTAATATGCTCTCTATTGGCAAAGCCGATCCTGAGAACGAGAATGAGATAAAGGGGTAATATGGAAGATAAATACGTCTGGAAAAGAGAATACACCTGGGTGCTTCTGTTTAACGCTCTTTATATTATCGTTTTCTACTTCATCATGATATCCTTCAGTTAATATGAGCACACTCGATTGGTTTATCCTAACTGGCACCCTGCTATTTATCGTTGGATTTGGTGTCTGGAGAACCAGAGGCAGTAAGGATGTTGATGACTATGTCCTTGGTGGGAAAAAAGCAAAATGGTGGACCATTGGCTTATCCGTAATGGCCACCCAGGCAAGCGCCATTACTTTTCTCTCAACTCCCGGACAGGCATTTCACGATGGGATGGGATTTGTGCAGTTCTATTTTGGCTTACCATTGGCCATGATTATCATCTGCATGGTATTTGTCCCGCTTTATCATGAGCTGAAAGTATATACGGCCTATGAATTTCTGGAACGCCGTTTCGACCTAAAGACCAGGTCTTTGGCCGCTGTTCTTTTCCTTATTCAACGAGGTCTGGCGGCAGGTATAACCATTTTCGCTCCTTCCATAATCCTTTCAGCCGTTCTGGGGTGGAACCTGAGAACACTGAATATCATTATCGGTATACTGGTCATCATTTATACGGTTTCCGGAGGTACTAAAGCGGTTAGTGTTACTCAGAAACAGCAGATGTTCATCATCTTCACCGGGATGTTTATTGCCTTCTTTTTTATTCTGGGTTACTTACCGGCAGACATTAGCTTTAGCAAGGCGATGAAAGTAGCCGGGGCAACGGGCAAATTGAATATTCTGGACTTTGAGCTGAACACCAGCAGCCGATACACATTCTGGAGTGGGATCACCGGAGGCCTCTTTCTGGCCCTGGCCTACTTCGGTACAGACCAGAGTCAGGTTCAGCGATACCTGTCGGGTAAGTCAATTCGCGAAAGTCAGTTGGGGCTTATCTTCAATGGTATATTTAAAATCCCCATGCAATTTTTCATACTACTTGTAGGGGTTATGGTATTTGTTTTCTATCAATACAACCCTTCTCCGCTTAATTTCAATCCAGCGGCAACCACTGCTGTGTACGGGTCGTCCTATTCTTCAGACTATCAAATACTGGAACAAAAACACAAGGAAATTGAGGCAGAAAAGAAGATGGCACAGGACCGTTTTTCTTCCGCTTTGGATCTGAAGGAATACGATGGTACCGTAGAGGCCCAGCAACATTTACTTAAGATCAATGCCAAAGAAAAAACGAACCGCGAAGTAGCCCGTCAACTCATTCAAAAAGCAGATGACGATGTGGAGATCAATGATAAGGATTATGTTTTTATTCATTTTATCCTTAATCAACTTCCACGCGGACTCATTGGTCTTTTGCTGGCGGTTATTCTTTCTGCAGCTATGTCTTCCACTGCTTCAGAGTTGAATGCATTAGGTACAATTACAGCGCTGGATCTTTATAAAAGAAATACCAGGACTATTTACAGCCCTCAGCATTATGTCAATGTAAGTAAGGCCTTTACACTGATGTGGGGAATCATAGCGATCATCATAGCCTGCGTAGCCAATCTGTTCGATAACCTGATTCAACTGGTCAATATTATCGGATCCATATTTTATGGGAATGTGTTGGGGATCTTTCTGCTGGCCTTCTTCTTTCGCTTTATAAGAGGCAATGCTGTGTTTATCGGAGCAATAATCACGCAGGTGATCGTAATTTTCGTCTGGTACTATGACTGGATGTCTTATCTGTGGCTCAACGCATTCGGATGTGCACTGGTTATATTAATTGCATTCTTATTTGAGCTTTTCGACCGGATGCAGGGAGGAAGATCCATAAAAAAACCCTGAAGATTCAACTCCAGGGCTTAGTTAACAATATTATCTATGAACTTACATGGCTCCCCATTCTTTGAGAGAATCTTTGTTCATTTTGACATAATCAGCGTTTCCTGCTGCTTCTGCTACCTCCAATGACTTTTTAGCTGCCTTGATAGCGCCAGCCTTATCACCGAGTTCTGCATAGATCAAAGACTGCTGCCTCATCATCCAGAATGCTTTATCGTTTGTTGCAACGGCCTTGTCTATCCATTCCTTAGCTTTCTGCATGTCTTTTTTCTCCGAATAATAATAATTAGCTGCTGCAAAATAGTCATTACCGGAAGGTCCGCTCAATACAGTTTCGATGCTCTTGTCAGCCTTGGCAGCTGTAGGAACTGAAAAAGGTACACCAACATAGGTCTTCTCCCACATCATACCCAGGGTAGCGCCATTGTTGTGTAAATCATCAATGGAGATGGTAAAAGTTTGTACATCCTCAGGCATCGTGTATACCTCGGCTGTAGCTTTTGCTATTACTTTCTCATCATCCAATTCAGCAGGTGTACCAAAGCCATCGCCATATTCGTAGAAGTAGACTTCCCAGGAGCTCATTCCGGGCTTGGTAAAGATAGCGTAAGTACCTGCTTTAACTTCCTGCCCATTGATGGTTACATCGTCTGAGAAAGAGATTGAGGTTCTGGCATTAGCACCTGTTCTCCAAATTTTGTCAAATGGAACCAGGTTGCCGAAGATAACTCTGCCTTTCATTGAAGGTCTTGAGTATTTTACTGTTACATCTGTTAATCCAACAGTTTGTTTAAGTTTTCCGGCAGGACTGGGTGCCGGTACTGCCAATTGCCCATAGCCGGCAAATCCAAGCATTAAGGCACAGATCAGAATTGTTACTTGTTTCATAGTTTATCAGGTTTATTTAAGTTGTGGTAAAGCTAGCCATAAGTGCAGATTTGGCTTGTTAACAAATACTTAAATAATAGGCCTTTAAACTAATTAATCGGGTACAAATGCTTTTGATATAATCTTGTTACGCAGGTAGATAGTCAGATAGTAGACCGAAGTGCCAAATGTAGAGATATCAATGCTGTCCGATTCAATTTCATCAACCGGTGTATACTGCAATCGTCTGCCGGTAACATCAAAAACTGCTCTGCCAAAAACATCTTCATCCGTATTGAGCTCATAGAATAACACATCGGATCCGGGCTCTTTGTACAATATCAGTTCCGGCCTGTTTTCCTCACCGGGAGGTGGTTCCGGCCCCGGCTCTGGTTCGGGCTCCGGCTCCGGTTCTGGCTCTGGTTCAGGTTCAGGTTCCACTAACATATCTTCGGTTTGCAGGATATAGAGACTTGCGCTTAGTGCAATGGGTGGATTGGCATTGATGAATTCCTCTGTGGAGAAATAATAAGTATCCTCATCGATGTAGGTGATGGCCTCTGCCTGAGCGAATCCTATACCAAGACCAATGGTTGTGGCAGATCCACCTAATGTCAGAGGATCGGGCAGGTTATCGTAACGGACCAGGAAGGGAAGCAATTGTGATGAATACCCCAACAGGTACAATACCTCGGACAATGGGTTGTAAACTGCACCGGTTACCAGGCCATTAAAGTCGGAATTACCAATATTCGAAGCGAGATGATCGCCCGGCGTAGCAGGAATACTGTAAACCATAGTACCACCACTCTGCCAGCGTTTTGTAAAAAGTATTAATTGACCTCCAACTGTTGTTAGTCCTTCGGCATCCCAATCTGAAGCCGGCATTGGGGTAAAATCCTGTTGGTCTTCATATGAATAGTTGATTCGATCAGCAGTAACGCTGTCGGAGGCATCGAAATCCGTCTTGAGTATTCTGTAGATAACCAGATCTGTACGATCCCCGCTATTATTACCAATATCTCCTATGTAGATATAAGTGTCATCCTGGGTAAGATCTTCCCAATCAACATTGACGGCATTTTCTATACTGACGATCCGGGTTATTTGGCGGGTGTCTGCGTCAATTTCAAAGAGCTCTGCTGAATTCCCGGAATCGTTATGGGTGATGAGTCTCCCGTTGTACAGGATGAGTCCGGATGTTTCCCTTACTTCTAAGGGAAGATCTCCAAGCAATGCAGGCTGCTGTGCAGACAGCAAAGAGGTCATCAAAACCAATGCCAGGTATAAAGCAATCTTTTTCATATAGGGCAAACTGTTGAAATGTACAAAATTGGCACTGTTTTTACCAAAATTAGTGGATGACCGAAGCAAAAATCGTACTAAATACTGATATGTGCTCACCACCCAAACAACAGCTACAGCGATCAATTTATAAATTGTTTAACTATTTTTTATTAACATTGAACAAAATCAGTGGTATTTTTGGGCTATGAGATTGTATAAGTTAGAAGCTCGTCAGGCGATCCCCATAAGTATGGAGGAAGCATGGGGATTTTTATCCGATCCGGCTAATCTTAGCGTCATCACCCCTCCGCATATGGGATTTGATATCCTCTCCGGAGCAGATCAGGCAATGTTTTCCGGACAGATCATTCAGTACAATGTATCCCCCTTCCCCGCTGTCACCACCCGTTGGGTAACAGAGATCACACATGTTAAAGAAGGCGAATATTTTGTTGATGAACAGCGATTCGGGCCTTATGCCCTGTGGCATCACAAGCACTTTATTAAAAAATGCAACGGTGGTGTCATTATGGAAGATGTCATAGACTATAAATTACCCCTCGGTATTCTGGGTCGGCTGGCCCATTCGCTCTTTGTAAAAAATCAACTGCAAAAGATTTTCGCTTTTAGAGAAAAGAAATTAAAGGAACTCTTTGGTGAAATTCCCGATATACCTGGAAATCTTATTATGACCAGCGTGTAACTCAACATATTTTGCCTGAAGCAGAATTCTGATAGCTCAGGCATTCGATAATGATCATATATGAAAAAGAATATTTTATTGATAGGAGGGTCCCAGGGTATAGGGCTTGCACTTGCAAAATTACTGGCTGATCAGCACAATATATATATAGCATCCAGGACCAATGATCTGATTAAAGACTTGGCAGTGGTTCATATCCCTTTCAATGCGCTGGAAGATACACTCGATCTCAGTATGCTGCCCGAGGAACTTCACGGTTTTGTATATTGCCCGGGAAGCATCAACTTAAAGCCTTTCAAAATGCTTTCAGAGGAAAATTTTGTGAGCGATATGGAGATCAACTACTTCTCCATGCTAAGAGTTGTAAAAACTTTAATGCCCAGGATGGCCAGGAGATCCAGTATGGTTTTTTTCAGCACGGTTGCGGTGGGTACAGGAATGCCATTTCACACGAGTATTGCAGGAGCCAAAGGCGCAATTGAAGGTTTTGTCAGGTCACTGGCAGCCGAATACGCCCCACATATACGCTGCAACGTTATTGCACCTTCTCTGGTAGACACGCCTCTTGCCGCCAGATTGCTCAGCAATGACAGGAAGCGTGATTTGATGGCAGAACGGCATCCTTTGAAGCAAGTGGGTGCACCAGAAGATATTGCCCATTTGGCACGTTTTCTACTAGACGATAATAGCTCATGGATGACTGGACAGGTGTTGGGGGTAGACGGTGGCTTATCCACCTTGAATATATCTTAAATTGAACAAAACGGTTTGTATTTTCTGGTTCCGGAGGGATTTACGCCTGGAGGATAACACAGCGCTGTACTACGCCTTAAAGTCGGGCAATCCCGTTATTCCTATTTTCATCTTTGACGAAGAGATCCTGCAAGATTTAGACCGAAGTGACGCAAGAGTGTCATTTATTCACAATCGCCTCGAAATAATTTCCGGCACTTTAAAGAAAAACTACGGAAGCAGCCTTGCCGTGTATTACGGACAGCCCGCAACTATCTTTAAAAAATTACTGGAGCAGTATCCAATAGAAGCCGTATTTGCCAATAGTGATTATGAACCTTATGCCTTAAAGCGCGATGCGGAGATTTCTTCTTTGTTAAGTACCAATTCCGTAGAATTCAGGAGTTATAAGGACCAGGTGATCTTTGAGACAGACCAGGTTACCAAGCAGGATGGTAAACCCTATCTGGTATATACGCCTTATCAAAAACGCTGGCGACAATTATTCAGACCAGATGAAGCCCTTCGGACTTTTAGGAGCGACGAGCTGGGTGAGCATTTTGTCAAGGATACAGACCTGCCCTGGCTAAGCCTTGCCGATATCGGCTTCTCGCCTTCTGTGGTTAAGGTGCCCGAATTCAATCTCGCTGATGAGCTAATCAACCAATATGCCGCAACAAGAAATCTCCCGGCAAAGCAGCAGGGAACATCCCGTTTGGGGCCACATTTGAGATTTGGAACCATCTCCATTCGGCAGGTCGTGAAACTGGCTTTAAATTCAGATGATGATACCTTCCTGAAGGAATTAATCTGGCGCGAGTTCTTTATGCAAATTTTATGGCATTTCCCTGAAACGGTTCACAAAGCATTTAAACCCGCATATGACCGGATAAAATGGCGCAATAAGCAGGAAGAGTTTGAAGCCTGGAAAGAGGGCAGAACCGGTTATGCAATGGTAGATGCCGGAATGCGCGAGCTCAAGGCGACCGGCTATATGCACAACAGGGTCAGGATGCTGGTAGCCAGTTTTCTTTGCAAACACTTATTAATAGACTGGCGCTGGGGTGAGGCTTATTTTGCCGACAAACTTCTCGATTTCGAATTGAGCAGCAATGTTGGTAACTGGCAATGGGCAGCCGGTTGCGGTGTGGACGCCGCTCCCTATTTCAGGATCTTTAATCCAATAACTCAGGCTGTGAAATTTGACAAACGAAATGAGTATATAGCAAAGTGGGTTCCTGAATTTGAAAGCGTTGATTATGCAGCCCCGATAGTGGATCATAAAATGGCCCGGGAACGATGTCTTAAGGTTTTCAAAGAAGCATTGAACGCTTAGTCTTCTATTAACATAGATTTAAAGCATTTCGGATTCTATTTAAGTATCTTACTGATAGCGAATAATCTATTAAATAATCTAACTATGACAACAGCAGAAGTTGCGAACAAATTAGTAAGTCTGTGCAGGGAAGGCAAACATATGGAGGCCATCCAAAGTCTTTACAGAGATGATATCGTTAGCAGAGAGATGCCTGGATCGCCAAACGAGCTTACCTCAGGCATTAAAGCCGTATTTGCCAAGAATGAGAATTGGTTTGATAACCTGGCCGAATGGCATGGCGGAGAGATATCGGACCCCGTGGTTGCCGGTAATCATTTTAGTGCCATGATGACCCTGGATGCCAGTTTTAAAGACGGTAGCCGTGTTCAAATGGAAGAAATTGCAGTTTACGGGGTTGAGGACGGCAAGATCATCAGTGAACAATTCTTTTATTCCATGTAAACAGACCTGTAAGTAGGTAGCTGACCATTAACCATCCGGTTAATGGTTTTTTTGTACTTGTATACGTTATGGAATTGCTTATTTTTATAGGATTCAGCAGCTAGATACATGAGTAGTAATAAAACGGTTCCCACCAAACAGTCCGTATCAGATTTTCTCGAGGGCATTGAACACGCTGAAAAGAAGGCAGACGCCTACGAATTATTGGAAATGATGCGATCGATCACCGGTGAGGAACCTGTGATGTGGGGTCCGAGTATTATTGGATTTGGCAGCTATCACTACAAATACGATTCCGGTCGCGAAGGAGACATGTTGCTTAGCGGGTTCTCCCCACGAGCTCAGAATTTCTCCCTCTACGTCGGTGCTGGTTCACCTGTGGTCAAGCCATTGCTTGAGAAGCTGGGGAAGCATAGTACCGGCAAATCATGTCTTTACATCAAACGACTAAGTGATGTAGATGAGGAAGTGCTGAAAGAGATCATTAATAGCTCACACAAATACTATAAAGAGAAATACACTAATCATTAATCCAAGGTAAATGAAGAAATTACTATTTGTACTGTTTATACTATTAATCACTTTGCCGCTTTCTGCTCAGAAAATGAAAGGCAATAAAAAGGCTGTGGTTCAGGCTGTTGACGCTCAGGGCGATGCCCTTATTGAACTAAGCGATGCTATCTGGGCCCATGCAGAAGTTGCTTTTGAAGAAGGTGAATCGTCTAATTTACTGGCAAATTTTGCCGAACAGAATGGATTTAATGTGGAGAGAGGAATAGCTGGTATGCCTACGGCATTTGTGGCTACCTATGGTTCTGGAAAACCAGTTATCAGTATACTGGGAGAATTTGATGCCTTACCGGGCATCTCCCAGAAAGCACAGCCCACCAAAGAGCCATTGAAGGCTGGAGCTGCCGGCCATGGCTGCGGTCACAACCTTTTTGGCGCAGGCAGCCTGGGGGCAGCCATAGCAATTAAAGAGCTTATAGAAGATGGCAAAATCAACGGTACTGTCAAGTTTTTTGGTACTCCGGCAGAGGAGAAATTCTTTGGAAAGATCTGGATGGTAGAGGCAGGTCTCTGGAACGATGTTGATATCAACATCAGCTGGCATCCAAGCTCCAAGACTGAAGCGGATGTACAAAGCACCTTATCGCTGATCGATTTTAGAGTAGAATTCTTCGGGCAGGCAGCTCATGCCTCAGGTGATCCCTGGAACGGACGAAGTGCTTCAGATGCTCTGGAGCTTTATACGACCGGTATCAACTATTACAGAGAGCATATTAAACCCTCTACACGTATTCACTATCACATAGAGGATGGCGGACAGGTGGTAAATGTGGTACCGGATTATTCCAAGATTTGGGTGCGAGTTCGGGACCCCAAGCAAACCGAAATGAAACAGGTCTATGAGCGCGTCAAGGAAATGGCGGAAGGGGCAGCGATCATGGCAAATGTAGAGTATAAGACTTCGCTTATCTCAGGTATATATGAGGTACTGGTAAACAGGGCAGGAGGAGAAATCATGCAGAAAAACCTCGAACTCCTCGGCCCGATTACCTACACAGAGGAAGAAACGGTTTTCGCCAAAAAGATCCAGGAAATGACGGGTAAGCCACAGGTTGGCATCGACAGTCAGATCCGACCCCTGGAAGAGACCAAGGAAGATCCGGGAGGTGGATCAACCGATGTAGGTGATGTAAGCTGGAATGTACCCAATATCAATCTCAGTGTGGTAACCGCACCAAAGGACACACCCTGGCATTCCTGGGCAGTGGTCGCCTGCGGCGGTATGAGTATCGGCCATAAGGGAATGATCTATGCGGCAAAGGCCATGAGCATGACCATGTTGGATCTCTTCGAGAACCCGAAGTTGGTTGAAACGGTAAAAAATGAATTTGTTGAGAGGAAAGGTAAAAGTGTCTATGAAGCTATCATAGATGGTCCACCACCTATCGGTAAGAACTAAAGATTTAAAGGAGGGCAAATTAATTTTAAACTAATACGATATGGCAAGTGGGGAAATTGTAAAGGAATACAGCAATGGTGAATTAACCGTAGTCTGGAAACCTAAGAAATGTATTCATGCAGAAATTTGCGTGAAGACCTTACCGCAGGTCTACCGTCCTGAGGAAAAACCCTGGATACAAGCGGAAAATGCGGGTACCAAGGAGCTTATGGACCAAATTGATAAATGTCCCTCCGGAGCTTTGTCTTATTATCTAAACAATAAATCAGAAATAAAAGAAGACGCTATGAGTGAAACTACAAAAGTAGAAGTCATGTCTAACGGACCTTTACTGGTCCACGGCACGCTTGATATTACCGGAGCCGACGGACAAACAGAGACTAAAACACGTACAACAGCTTTTTGTCGCTGTGGTGCTTCGGCTAATAAACCTTACTGCGATGGCCAGCATAATAAGATCAATTTCGTTGGTTGATGAAGTCGATTGATCGGTTGTTGCCAATGTGTTTTGTTGCGGCAATCACATTCCTCTCTGCAATGGGTCAGAACGAATCAATTATATCAAATCTGGAGGTATTCTCCCTGGAGACATCTAAGAATACGGTTGTTTACACCGAAGATGCCCATTTTGAAGCTCCGAATTGGAGCCCTGACGGCCGGTCGATCATTATCAATCAGGACGGATTATTGTACAAGGTGAATTTAGGTGATAATTCCAAACAAAAGATCCGTACTGGGCTGCTTAAAAACTGCAATAACGATCATGGCATCAGCAGCGATGGAAAATGGTTGGCAATTAGCAATAATGATCCTATTCCAGGCGAATCTAATGGTACATCCCGAATTTATGTTATGCCTTTTCCGCAGGGCGAGCCTGAATTGATTACCAGTCTTTATCCATCCTACTGGCACGGATGGTCTCCTGATGGCAGGCATTTGCTTTATACGGCTTTGAGGAAGGGGGATTACGATATCTACATGATAGAAAGGACGGGAGGAGATGAGGTTCAGCTAACGGCCGAAGCTGGTCTGGACGATGGCCCTGAGTTTTCCGCAGATGGTAAGCACATTTATTATAATTCATTCAGCTCCGGCAAGATGGAGATCTGGCGCATGAATGTGGACGGCACCAACAAAACACAGCTAACCGATGACAAATACTCCAATTGGTTCCCACATCCTTCACCGGATGGGAAATATCTTGTTTTCCTTTCATATCTGGAAGATCAGGGAGAAGGCCATCCACCCATGAAGAAGGTTTCGCTTCGACTTTACGACATAAAAGAAAAATCAATTCGCACACTCTGCTCATTTACCGGTGGACAGGGTAGTATCAATGTCCCTTCCTGGTCGTCGGATAGCAGCAAATTTGCATTTGTTTCATATAGCACCAAATAAAGATCTGTAATACCACTTCATAAAAATCTATTTCCATGAGCTCATCCATACTGCGTAAATATCTACTCGGGTTTCCCTGGCAAACCCAGGATCCCTTCTTATTCTGTGTTTATCATCTCGACTATTATCCGAGAGGAAACGAGGAAATGGGTCCGGACGCCCCGCTTGACGGTCGGAACCTGGGCAATGACTTTACTATAAAGGACGGTTGGAGAATGTATCACGGTAGTACAATCCCGGGCTTTCCGTACCATCCGCACCGTGGTTTTGAAACGATCACTATAGTTAACAAAGGCTTTTGTGATCATTCAGATTCACTGGGTGCAGCAGGCAGGTTTGGTCAGGGCGATGTACAGTGGATGACTGCCGGGCGAGGTGTACAACATTCCGAAATGTTTCCATTACTTAAGCGCGAAGAAGCGAATACCCTGGAATTGTTCCAGATCTGGCTGAACTTACCCAAGGCGGGTAAATTTGTGGATCCACATTTCAAAATGCTGTGGCATGATGACATACCAGTCTTTAATTCTGACGGGGTTACTATTAAGATCATAGCAGGCAAATACGAAAATATGCAAGCTCCTGAGCCCGCTCCAGATTCCTGGGCAAATGACCCTGGGAATAATGTGGCGATATGGAATATTCAGATGGAACCTAATTCATCTTTGAAACTATCGGCAAATGAAGGTCCTTTAAATCGCAGCCTGTATTACTATGAAGGAGAGTCTATCCATATAGATGGGGAGATGCTGAAAAAAGATCAGGGTGCAGATCTCAATGCCTCGAATGGAAATCGTATTGAGAACGGGGTAAAGCCTTCAAGTCTTCTGATGTTACAGGGAAGACCTATTGAAGAACCTGTTGCAAAGTACGGGCCATTTGTAATGAACACCCAGCTCGAGATCCAGCAGGCCATGGAAGAATATCAACTCACCCGCTTCGGCGGCTGGCCCTGGCCTCACCCCGATCCTGTACACCCGAGAGATTCCGGGAGATTTGCCAAATATCCGGACGGAACACTGGAGGAACGATAAGTGGAAGCAATCCATTGGCGCCTCATTATCGATTTTGGTCTTTGTATTCTGATCTGGATAGTACAATTGATAATATATCCCGGCTTTCAGAAATACGGCCCCCAAGCATTACAGGCATGGCATAGTCAATATAGCCGCAGAATAGGCATTATAGTGATACCTCTCATGCTGGTGCAATTGTTTCTTTATATAGGCTATATTATCCGGGAACCAAATGCCTATTCCATATCGGGCACAGTTTTAATTGCCGTTGTCTGGTTGATCACCTTTCTGTATTTCGCACCGGCTCATCAAAGGATCTCGAGTGGTGAAACAGGACATGTAGTAAGGCAGTTGACACAAGTCAACTGGTGGCGCACCATAATATGGAGCCTGGTTTTTGTGTTGGGCCTGTATGAAGTCCTGGACATTTAACCAATAAAGAAGCCGGGGGCAAGCAAATCTCTTCCTTGTTCAGGGTGACGTTTTAAAAAGGCAGCTACAAAAGGGCATAAAGGAGCCATTTTTAGATTTTGCCCCCGAATGTATTCCAGGGCCTTGGAAACGATAGCACTGCCTACACCCTGCCCTTCCATGCCGACGGGAACTTCCGTATGAGTAAGGTAGATTACCCCCTGTTTATTGATTATATAATCTATAAAGGCGACCTTATCACCTACCTGAAGTTCAAATCGCTTTCTGGGACCATTTTCATTATTCACAAGCTGTATTTCCGCAAGATTGGCTATGCTCATCTGTTGTATTTTAAAAATCTCTTATCGAGGTAGCACCATGCCCAGAATTCATTGGGCTCAGCAGATATGATCACCGGATGACCATGGGTTTCAAAGTGGCCGGAAGCATGTTTGTTCGGAGATGAATCACAACAAAGTGTGGTCCCGCATTCCTGGCATGTGCGCAAATGCACCCAGCGATCTCCCGTCTTTACACATTCGGTACACTCATAGGCCTCAGCTACTTTTCGGTGCTCCATATCAATTCCTTCCATATGTTCACATGTGCTTCCCATATTTTACTTTTTATATCTCTGCCAGGTATTCGTGCACGAATTTAATTGCCATAGATCCTTCGCCAACAGCCGATGCAACCCGATTCATTGCCCCGGCTCTCACATCACCCGAGGCGAATATTCCCGGACTACAGGTCTCGAGCAGAAAAGGTTCTCTTTCCTTCTTCCATATTTTCCTGAAATTCTCGTACCGACTTAACTCTCTTCCCGTTTCTAAAAAGCCTTTGTCGTTTTTGATCAGTTCTAAATCGATCCAATCTGTATAGGGTCTGGAACCGATAAAAATAAAGAGTGCCTGCGCCTCAACTTCTTTAGACCCACCTTCCATTTCGGATAATTCCAGTTTTGTGAGTCGACCGTTTTCTCCGGAGACGCCGGTAATATTAGTTTTTGGCAGCAGCTGGATGTTTTCAATGCCATTGATCTGATCTATCAAATATTGCGACATACTGCTTGAAAGATCATCCCGGCGTATCACTATATATACATTCTTTGCAAAATTGGACAGGTATACCGCTGCCTGCCCCGCAGAGTTTCCACCCCCAACTATATAAACTTCCCTGTCTTTGCAAGCCTGGGCCTCCGTCATTGAAGAACCGTAATATATACCGGCCCCCGTGAACTCCTCTACTCCTTCCGCCGGAAGTTTTCTGTAATTGACCCCTGTGGAAACAATTACACTTTTCGTTCTTATTTCCTCCCCATCATCAAGTTTGAGAATCTTATAATTATCCTTTGTAGTGATTGAAACAACTTCTTTTGGACTTAGAAACTCAATCCCAAACCGCTTTGCCTGTGTGATGGCCCTGTGAGTAAGTTCCTGCCCGCTAAGACCTTTTGGAAAGCCGAGATAGTTCTCAATTCTGGAACTTGTCCCTGCCTGTCCGCCTGGAGCCTTTTTTTCTATCAATAGTGTTTTCAAACCTTCGGAGCCCCCATAAACGGCAGCTGCCAGACCTGAAGGACCTGCTCCTATTATCGCAACATCGTACAGGCCTTTCCCAGCTTCCACGTTTAGTCCAAGTCGCCTGGCCAATTCTGTAATGGAAGGGTTTTTGATGCAATCACCATCAGGAAAGGAGACTACAGGCATGTCTGTAGACTCAAGCCCATATAATTCTATCAGTTCTTTACCCTTCGGATTCGTCTCCACATCAATCCATTGAAATGGAAAAATATTGCTCGATAAATAGTCCTTGATGTCGTGAGTATGAGGATTGTATTGATAGCCAAGTACCTTAAGACCATCAAATTCGGGTACATAAGCCATTTGCCACGCATCCAACAGATCGTTCAACACCGGATACAATCTTTCCTCCGGCGGGTTCCAGGGTTTTGAAAGGTAGTAGTCTAACTGGACATCATTTATAGCCTTGATCGCGGCATCCGTATCAGAATAGGCTGTAAGCAGCACACTCTTTGCCTCAGGATAAGTTTTTTTTGCCTCTTCCAGGAATTCAACCCCCAACATTTGTGGCATACGCTGATCTACCAGGAAAAGTGCGACTACTTCACCCTTTCTTTTCAGGTCCTTCAACGCGTCTAACCCCTCCTGTGGCACATCGGTGCGTATGATACGGTAATTGGCACGATACTCGGCCCGGAGATCCCTCGTGACAGCTGCAAGCACCTGGGGATCGTCATCAACCACAAACAGAATCGGCTTTTTCATAGTACATTATTAGTTTTATTCGATTGGGATACAAACTGTAAATCTGGTCTCACCCGGCTTTGAAGCCACTTTTATATTTCCGTTATGCTGGTTTACAATTCGCTGCACCACTTCCAATCCCAGCCCTGTACCCTCACCGATGCCCTTGGTTGTGAAAAACGGATCGAAAATGGAGTGGAGATTTTCCTCCGGAATGCCGCTGCCATTATCAACGATGTCCGTTTTTACAAATTGAAGGTCTTTATAGACCCGGATTTTTAGCTGACCATCCTGGTCCATGGCATCGATGGCATTATCTATCAGATTGGTCCAAACCTGGTTCATTTCACTTACCATGATCTTAGGGTGTGGCACATCTTCCTCAAATTGTTTTTCAACAATAATGTTTTTGCGCTTTAGCTTGTGATTAAGCATCGTAAGCGTACTCTTTATCCCCTTGCTCATATCCTCTGGCTGCTTTTCAGGCGCACTGTCCATATGCGTATATCCCTTTACAGATGCCACCAGACTTGAAATCCTGTTGGCCGCTTCATCAATCTCATCTACCATCTTTTCGGTGGTAAGCACATTTTCAATCCATTCAATAGCGGAGGGAAAGCTGTCTTCACCTACCGCATCATATATCCTTTGCATAGCACCGGTATCCATACAGAAGTCCAGCAGGGTTTCCGTTAGATCGTAGGAATTGTCTACTCCGTGATCCTCGAGCCAGATCTCCAGGGCTTCCTCTTTGTCGGTGCGCTCCATGATACTCATGGTATTCTCCGGCCTGTTATTGATCTTTTCGAATAATACTTCGTTTATAGCATCGATCTGTTCCGGACTTGCTTTGATAGAGATCACCCGCTTGAATTTTTCGGGTACATTCTTCAAATTGCGTTTCAGCTCTTTGGCGCTTCTTGCCATCGCTGCGGCCGGATTGTTGAGTTCATGTGCTAATCCGGCTGAAAGCTTACCCAATGCCATCATCTTCTCCTGTTGCACGTTATTTTTTGTAAACTCACGTGTTCTTGAGGTCATTTTATGCACCAGCACCTCCGTCAATTCGTAAAATCGATTGGTAATTTCCCTGAACAGGCTCTTGGGGAGCAACAAGGCAGAAACGCTCCTGGTAACTACGCCATTACCTATGGCGTTGGTAGCCCTGGAAAAAGGCAAGGCGCCAGAAACTGTATTTTTGTGCATAGTGGCAACGTTTTTATATTGCCCTTTGCGCTCAACCCTTATTTCTACCTCACCCTCGAGCATAATGAACATGGTGTCAATAGGATCCCCGGTTTCAAATAAAAACTCTCCCACATCCCTTGATTCGTAGGTGGAATTGTCTAAAATCCATTGAAGTTGATCCTCTGGTAAGTTTGCAAGTTCGGCTACTGCCCGTAAATCTTTTGGGGTCAAATCCATTGGCCTAAAATACAGCAATGAAAAACATTCCGCAATAGGGCAAATGTGAAGGAAATGTTATAAATGGACTAGACTCTTTCTATATGAGCCCCGATGGCCCGCAGTCGGTTATCGATATCCTGGTATCCGCGGTCAATCTGCTCGATATTGTGAATGGTAGAAGTGCCTTTTGCAGATAATGCGGCTATCAATAGGGACACACCTGCACGGATATCCGGAGATACCATAGTTGTAGCTTTTAATGTAGACTTGAAATCATGACCTATAACGGTAGCCCGATGCGGGTCGCAAAGAATGATCTTGGCGCCCATATCAATTAACTTGTCAACGAAGAAAAGTCTGCTTTCAAACATCTTTTGATGGATGAGTACCTCGCCACGCGCCTGGGTGGAAATTACCAGTATGATGCTCAACAGATCAGGTGTCAGCCCCGGCCAGGGAGCATCTGATACGGTTAATATGGAGCCGTCAATATAATTGTGGATCTTGTAACCATCGGTATGGGCCGGGATAAAGATATCATCTTCATTGCGCTGCAGCTCTATACCTAATTTGGCAAATACCATCGGGATCTGACCCAGATCGTCCCAGCTAACATCCTTAATGGTAAGTTCACTCTTTGTCATGGCGGCCAGGCCTATCCAGCTTCCGATCTCTATCATATCCGGAAGCATCGTATGCTCTGTACCCTTCAGGCTATCCACACCTTCAATTACCAATAGATTTGAACCAATACCACTAATACCGGCACCCATGCGATTAAGCATTTTGCACAATTGCTGCAGATAAGGCTCACAAGCCGCATTGTAAATCGTTGTTCTTCCTTTAGCCAGAACAGCTGCCATTACTATATTGGCCGTACCGGTGACCGAGGCTTCGTCAAGGAGCATATAGCATCCTTTTAGCTCATCGGCTTCCACGCCATAAAAGTGTTCTTCCCTGTTGTATCGGAACTTGGCTCCGAGGTTGATAAATCCCTGGAAGTGCGTATCAAGTCGACGGCGTCCTATTTTATCTCCACCGGGTTTTGGGATGTACCCTTTCCCGAATCTGGCCAGTAACGGACCTACTAACATAATAGATCCTCTCAGTCCACCACCATCGCGCTTAAAATCATCTGATTGCAGGTAATCCAGATCAATATCATCGGCCTGGAAACTGTAGGAGCCTTTAGACAGTTGCTTCACCTTTACTCCAAAGTCCTGCAGTAGTGCAATGAGCTTATTGACATCTACTATATCCGGTATGTTGTTGATTGTAACCTCTTCAGAGGTAAGCAATACTGCACAAAGAATCTGAAGTGCTTCGTTTTTGGCGCCCTGAGGAGTGATCTCTCCGTGAAGTTTATGACCGCCTTCTATTATGAATGTACCCATTTGGGAGATAAAGAATTAGTAGCGTTTTTTACCTCTGCCCGTGTTTCTCTGACCTTTTTTCGCGGAACTTCCCCTGTTTGATTTAGCAGATCTTTGCCTTAGGAATTGGCCACTGTCTGTAAGGCTGGCCCCGGCTGAAGCAAGATCGATCTGACCATCGCTCAACTCCAACAAGTGTTGAAATATAGCACTGTCGTCTACGCTGTCTTTATTCCAGTTCAGGTAACACTTTTTCATATGGTTGGCAATGGCAAATTCAAGTCCTTCCCGCATATCGCCTTTCTCCCACTTGGTGGCTACATCTATCATTCGTTTGATATTGTTGCCATAGAACCTGTATTTTGGAAAGTTCTGAGGATACTCTAATGCTTCCGGCTGCTGTTCCAACACTTCTCTTATCGGCTTGGGATAAGGGGAATCTACATCTAATCTGAAATCAGACATGATGAATAGCTGGTCCCAGAGCTTATGCTGGAAATCAGGCACGTCTCGCAGATGAGGCTGCAAATTGCCCATCACACTGATAATTGACTTGGCCACTTTATTACGTTCGTCCCGATCCTCAATGGAAACCGCATGGTCTACCATTTTCTGAAAGTGTCTGCCGTATTCGGGTATAATGAGCTTAGGTCGCTCTGTATTATATTCGAGGTTTTCTACTGAATTCAAATTTGTTGTAGTTAAAATTTAATAATGAAGTAAGGGGTATTCTAGTAACGTCCGCAAATTAACAAAATTATGAGACAATAACTATTTATAAGGAGATAACACCTTCTACCTTACCTACTTCCTTATACTTTTGAATGACCTCATCAGGATTTTTAAGATTCACGGTGATTGAAAGACTGGTATACTTGCCCTTACGTGATTTTTTCGACTCAATTACAGCTCCGGTGTTGTCAAAGATCTGCTGTATCTGGGTTATTTTATTTTTGTCAGTAGGAACAATGAATTTGTAAAGGTAGTCTGAAGGCCAGGATGTATTGATGAGTAATTCCTCTCTGAGCCTGCCGTAAAACTCTTCCGATTTGTCGGTATCCATTCAAATTTTTTTGCAAATATACAGCTTAGACCGCAATTGTACGGCACAGGCCTAATGATTACTTTTGTATATAAAACCCATCTTTTTGAGTCCGAAACGCATTGTCATCACAGGAGGTCCGGGAACCGGTAAAACATCTCTGGTTAAATCACTGGAAGGATCGGGTTATCTCTGTTATCACGAGATCATAAGAGATCTGACCTCAGAAGCACTGAATGGGAGCGACCCTTCAGATTTCAGTACGAATCCATTGGCATTTGTGGACGATCCATACGCTTTTAACCAAAGGATACTGGAAGGTCGCACGCAACAGTTCCAAAGGGCCGCGGCAGCAGATAGCACAGAAGTATTCTTCGATCGTGGCATTCCAGATGTACTGGCATATATGGATTATTTTGACCAGGGCTATGAAAAGTACTTTGTGGAAGCCTGCATGAATAATCGTTATGATGAGGTTATTATCTTGCCCCCCTGGAAGCAGATATATATTTCTGATAATGAAAGGTTTGAGAGTTTTGAAGAAGCTGAAGCTATTCATGAAATCCTTGTGAAAACTTATCACAGTTTTGACTACTCCCCTGTCATTATGCCTTTCGAAACCGTGGCTAAAAGATCACGTATAATAAGTGAGTTGCTAAAATCATCGGGTTGAAAAACAAGTCGCTAAAAATATTAAAGAAATACTGGGGTTTTGAACAGTTCAAAGGTTCCCAGGAATTTATAATCAATGCCGTTTTACAACAGAACGATGTATTGGCCCTACTGCCTACTGCAGGGGGTAAATCTGTATGTTTCCAGGTACCGGCCATGCAACTTAACGGGATCTGTATTGTTGTCTCCCCCCTGGTTGCCTTAATACAGGACCAGGTACAGCAACTTCACGAGCGGGGGATCAAGGCCATAGCACTTACAGGCAACATAAAATTAAATGAGTTGAACAGGCAGCTGGATAATTGCATCTATGGCAAATACAAGTTTCTCTATATTTCACCGGAGCGATTACAAAACAATATGGTCCGGGAAAGGATCGGCCAGATGCCCGTAAGTCTTATCGCTATTGATGAGGCGCATTGCATATCCCAGTGGGGCCATGACTTCAGGCCTGCATACCTGCACTGTTCCGTTCTTCGCGATATTCACCCCACGGCAATGACCATAGCGCTAACCGCCACCGCAACCCCAGCTGTTATTGAGGATATCCGGACTCATTTAAATTTGAAAGATCCGCTGGTTTTCAAAGATTCGTTTGTAAGGAATAATATCAGCTTCGGGGTCGTATTTGATGAAAACAAGCTACTGAGGCTGTATGAACTCTGTTCCGGAATTGAGAAGAGGGCTATTGTTTATGTAAGGACCAGGCGAATGACGGTAGAAATCCACAACTATTTGCATAAAAAAGGCATTACTACTGCGGCCTTTCACGGTGGTATGTCTGCCAATGAAAAAGAAGAAATACTTAAGGCCTGGCTTCAAAATAAGATCCGTGTCATGGTGGCAACCAATGCATTTGGTATGGGTGTAGACAAACCAGATGTTGAATTGGTCGTCCATTTCCAGATACCTGACTGCATTGAAAATTATTACCAGGAGGCAGGCCGGGCAGGAAGAGACGGGGCAGCCTCCAGAGCCTTGTTACTGATAAATCCAACGGATAAGCAACAGTCAAAGGAACAGTTCCTCGATAATTTACCGGACATTCCTTTTTTGAGACAGCTTTATAAGAAATTGAACAGTTATTTCGGCATTTCATACGGAGAAGGGAGCAATGAAAGTTTCCGCCTGAACTTTAACGACTTCTGTGAGCAATATGGGTTTGCCACCGGACAAACTTATCAGGGATTGGCCACCCTTGACCGCTACTCTGTCATTAACCTGGCCCAGTCATTTAACCGGCGATCTCAGATTCAGTTCGTTGTGGGCAAAAATGAGCTTATGACCTATTTGTCAAAAAACCCGGGCTCAGTCCCTGTGGTACAGAATATGCTGCGTACCTACGGCGGGATCTTTGATTTCAGAACAAACATCAATACGGTACTTGTGGCTCAGAAAGCCGGTTTGAATGAATCAAAGGTTCTTAAAGTACTTGACCTTCTTAATAAGGACGGGATCGTGGATTACGAGGCCGGACATTCCGACCTGGAAGTTACCTTCCTTGTTCCCAGGGAAGATGATCGTACCGTACACGCCTTTGCACATGAGCTTAAGGAACTCTATAAGGTCAAAGAGGATAAATTCAGGGCCATGATCAATTATGTAGATAATAAAAGCAGGTGCAGGACCCTGCAATTGCTTTCTTATTTCGGAGAATCATCAAAGATGGCCTGCGGGCATTGTGACATATGCCTTAGTCAGAAAAAAGTATCTGCCGGGTCATTTGGAGAAATGGAAAAGGACATTCTCAGCTTATTGAATACCCGGGGTCATACCTCCAGGCAGTTGATTAACAGCCTGCCATACAGGGAAAATGATATCCTTAATATGTTACAACATTTGCTGGAGGACGATCTGATCGAGATCAATGCCAGGAACGAATACCAGAAACTATCATGAGGGAATTGAAGATCGTTTTTATGGGTACCCCTGAGTTTGCAGTTGCAAGTCTGGACCGATTGGTTCAGTCCCCCTATGAGGTGAAAGCAGTTATCACTGCGCCGGATAAACCTGCAGGAAGAGGACGGAAACTCCACCAATCAGCTGTTAAGAGGTATGCACTGGAGCAGGGCATTCCCATTCTGCAGCCCACCAATCTGAAGAATCCCGATTTTATAGAGACATTGCAATCCCTGGAAGCTAATCTGTTTGTGGTTGTAGCCTTCAGGATGTTACCGGAAGTTGTTTGGAAAATGCCGGAATATGGAACTTTTAATCTACACGCCTCTTTACTCCCCCAGTACAGAGGAGCTGCACCTATAAATTGGGCAGTGATAAACGGTGAACGAGAATCTGGTGTCACAACCTTCTTTATAAACGAGCGAATTGACACTGGAGAAATGATTTTACAGGAATCCATAGGTATTGGTGATGAGGAAACCGCAGGTGAACTCCACGACAGGCTTAAGAGTCTGGGTGCTGATGAGGTTTTGAAAACAGTTGAGCTGATCGCATCCAATACGGTTACAACCAGGGTTCAGCAAGAGGATATGGAACTTAAACCTGCTCCCAAGATTCACAAAGATAGCTGCCGCATAGACTGGAGCCGGAAAGCCAGGACAACCTTCAATCACATTCGCGGACTCAGTCCCTACCCCGCAGCCTGGACAATTCTTCAGAATGGCGACAGCACGACGGAAATGAAGGTGATCCGTGCAGGTATCGAAGAGGCGGAGCACAACCTGGGATCAGGGGTGGTTTTGGCAGGTAAAAAGGAAATGAAAGTCGCTGTTCCAGATGGGTTTATAGAACTCTATGAAATACAATTAGCAGGCAAACGCAGAATGAGTGTAAAGGAGGTCCTCAACGGCCTAAAAATCCAAAAAGATGCCCGATTCGTTTAAAGCCCCGTCGTTATTGACCTGCGAGAAATAAACAATTACGCCTTACTTTATCAACAAACGTTTCAAGTTATCAACAAAAACGCCGATTTCCCTTGGTTTTACTTGCGTTAAAGGCAAATCCGTATAAATTTGTTCAAGCTTTACATTTTATATAACAACTATTAATTTGATTAAATTATGAACAAAACAGAATTGATCGACGCGATGGCGGCCGATGCTGGTATCACAAAAGCAGCAGCTAAAAAGTCTCTCGAGTCTTTTCTAGGCAACGTAGAAAAGTCGCTTAAAAAAGGAGATCGGGTATCTTTGGTAGGCTTTGGATCCTGGTCTGTATCCAGAAGAAACGCACGCGAAGGAAGAAATCCTTCTACTGGACAAACTATTCACATTCCAGCTAAAAACGTAGTTAAGTTTAAGGCGGGTTCGGAGTTGAGCGACTCAGTCAACTAAATCCAACGTTTTAAAATATATAAAAAACACCTCCTTACCAGAGGTGTTTTTTTGATTTCAGCCCCTTTTGTAGTTTAATAGAAATATTATATTTTTAATTAGATATACATTCTTATGGCGCTCGTTAAACCCAAAAAAGGAATACTGCTGATCGCAGAACCTGCTCTTACCGGAGACGTGTCATTTAACAGGTCTGTAGTACTGCTTGCAGAGCACAACGACGAGGGCTCTGTTGGATTTATATTGAACAAACCCCTGGAGTATCACGTTAGTGATCTGATCACTGAGATTACTGTTCCCTTTCAGGTGTTCAATGGAGGACCTGTGGAACAGGACAATCTTTATTTTATACACAAAGTACCCCATCTTATAGATAACAGTGTTGAGATCTCCGATGGTATATACTGGGGTGGGGATTTTGACAAAACTATTGCATTGATCAACCAGGGTGTCATTACTGAGAAAGACATCCGCTTCTTCCTTGGCTATTCGGGCTGGGCTTCCCTCCAGCTTGACCAGGAATTGCTTTCCAAGTCCTGGATCGTAGTACCTAATCAGTACGAGAGCGATATTATTCAGAAATCAACCACAGCGTTTTGGAAGGAGCATATGATTGAATTGGGCGGAGATTACCTCTTGTGGTCCAATGCCCCTGAAAATCCAAGCCTGAATTAAGTTAGACGGGCACGCGCATTCAATTTTCCCAATAGCTTCCGTGCTACATCATTACCATACTTTTTTCTGCGATACTGGCTTACGGGCTGGATCCCCTGTATAGCGTTGGTAATGAAAAGCTCATCGGCCTTTTGAAGCTCAAACGGAGAAATGCTGACTTCCTTAATTTCCATATCGGACGATGTCTTGCAAATTTCTATCAGCTGCTTCCTGACGATTCCATCTATACAGCCATCTTCAAGCGGGGGTGTGCTTATCATATTGTCTTTTACCAGGAATACATTGCCGCTCAATGCCTCTACTACATTCTTATTCTGATTCAGTAACAGCAGGTTATCCATATCACTCTCCTTCGCATACACAGATCCCACTACATTTAAGATGCGATTATTGGTCTTTAAATTCGCCAGCAGGCCGGTGCTGATATAATGCTCCTTAAAGAGATCAACCACATAAGGAGCTTCATCCATTATAAAGAAGGGATCCTGGAGTGGTTCAGCACTGATTATAAAAGACACCAGGTTACTGTCAGGTGAATAAAGGCCACCATCCTGCCTCATCACGGCAAGTCTGACTCTGGCTGCGCCATCGTTCAGTTTTTTGCTTTCCAGGAGTTTTAATATTTGGGACGAAAGAAACTCCATGGTGTAGTTGAGTGGGATCTCCATCCTGAGGATACGCATGGAAGCCATAAGGCGCAGGTAGTGATCTTCCCAGAAATTAATGCTGCTACCCAGTGTTCGAATTGTTTCGAAGAGGCAATCACCGTATCGGAATGCCCTGTTCCCCTCTTTAAATACCGGGGCTGATGCCGGAATAATTTCCCCGTTCCAATTGATCATAAAAAAAGCCTCGTTCAATGCGAGGCCAAATATAATGCAAAACAGCAGTTTTTCAGGTAGACCCTAGTACATGTTTAAGGTCGGATACCTGGTTTTCCCAAAGCATTTTGGCTTCTTCAATTTCGTCTTCCTCCGTAAAATCAGAAATAAACAGAGAGACATCCTTGGTAATTTCATCAACGATGATGCGCATTTCAAAAAAACTGTCATCTTCATTTTCTAACCAGCTGAAACGCACGAACTCATCGCTTTTTCTTTTGATGAGTTTTGCCTGTTCTTCGGAGCCGTCCCAGATAAAACTAAAGATCTCCCCTCTTGAGTTAACATTATCTGCGAACCACTCAGAAAGGCCCGATGGTGTGGAAAGGTATTGATACAGCATTTGGGGCGATGACTGTATAACAAATTCCAGTTCGAATTTAATTTTATCACTCATGTAGATTGCGATTTACCTCGAACAATATATATATTTCTATATGATAAAAAAATAATTCCCAAATATTATTTTTGAAGGTCGATTTTTGAAAGCATGAAAATTAAGCTCTATATTTGCAGCCGCTTATGGCGAGGTAGCTCAGGTGGTTAGAGCGCAGGATTCATAACCCTGAGGTCGGGAGTTCAAGTCTCCCTCTCGCTACGTATAAAAACCACCCGAGAGGTGGTTTTTTGTTGATCTGTTGATTATATATTATTAATTCTTAAATATGAACTGTCATTGCGAATGAAATGAAGCAATCCCACGATTCTTTGAGATTGCCACGCTACGCTAGCAATGATGTATAGTGGTTCTTGTTTATTCGTTTATTTGTTTATTCGTTTATTTGTTGATTCGTTTATTTACTTGTCCTCAGTAGTCTCGGCCTAGGAGGGTTGAAGTGTTTAAAAACCGTTTTCTACTTTCAAATATCCATAATTCACTGCCTACTGCAACTGCCTGCTGATAAACTATTATGGATCTTCCAACAATTTTCAATTTTCACCTATAAATTAATCAGCTATTTTCGCAACTTAAGACCCATCGACCAGATGAAAAGATCCTTTCTTGGCGTATTTTCATTCTTAACCATTTTAGTCTGTGCGCAGGAAACACCCGAGAGACAGGTATATGACAACACTCAGTTCTGGACCAGTGTTAATAGTACCACCAGGTTTTCCCAACGTTGGGGACTTATTGGTGATATTCACATCAGGCGGGATAATTTTCTAAAAGATCCCAATTTCTACTTTCTACGACTGGGCGCGGCCTACTGGATCAACGATCAATTTTCTCTAGTAGGTGGAGCAGCCGCCTTATGGCTGGCTACGGACACCGATGTGGGCAGGGAGTATGCCCTGGAACGCAGGGTGTATCAGCAGGTGCTATGGCGGTCACAGATAAAAAAGGTGACCTTCCTGCAGCGGATCCGCATTGAACAACGCTGGCACCAGGTGTTAGACCCCACTGATGGAACAGTGGATCGCGTTAGATTCTCCAATCGATTCCGCTTTCTTTTTTCGGCCGCAGTACAAATTTTTGACAATCCGAAACTCCCCCGGTTAACTCTCTCCGACGAAATTCTATTCCATGTAGGTAATGAAATTGTCTTGAACACCTTTGACCAGAACCGGCTTTTCCTTGGTTTTAACCAACGGATCAGTAAGAATTGGACCGTAGATTATGGTTATATGATGGTATACCAGCAACGCTACTCCGGCTTTGAATACGACCTGAACCATACGATTCGACTCTTTTTCTACTTCTCCCCTGACCTCAGGAAAACAGCCGATGAAGAATTGCCGCATTATCCGGTAGGTGGCATTGAATGATCTTCAATGTCTATTTGTTGATTTGTTTAAACGTTGATTAGTTTTTCGTTTTTCGTTCTTTGTTGATTCGTTGATAGGAAAATAAACAGATTATGATTATTATTAAT
>CAJHXL010000124.1_pt1 | contig 29505 bp, 35 predicted proteins | sample 9198601 | NCBI WGS metagenome assembly CAJHXL01 (sample SAMEA7708277, study PRJEB35096) | sediment metagenome | biome: marine neritic benthic zone biome [ENVO:01000025]; feature: sediment [ENVO:00002007]; material: shallow marine sediment [ENVO:03000034] sea grass bed [ENVO_01000059] ...
CCAAGGAACGCGCCTTTATTGTGGGTAGTACCAGGAAGATCAAAAAACAAAAAGGTACTGGAACAGCCCGTGCCGGAAGTATTAAGTCTCCCATCTTCAGAGGGGGAGGCAGGATCTTTGGCCCAACGCCCAGAAGCTACAGGCAGAAGCTTAACAAAAATGTGAAGCGACTCGCGAGAAAATCGGCCCTGAGTATGAAAAATCAGGAGAAGGCCATCATGGTAGTGGAGGACTTCACTTTTGAAAGTCCGAAAACCAAAGATTTCATGGCAGTTTTGAAGTCGCTGGGACTGGAGAACAAAAAGTCTTTGTTTGTATTGGGCGATACAAATAATAACGTATATTTGTCGTCGCGTAATTTGAAGGATTCTGAAGTTGTAACTAACTCAGAATTAAGCACTTACAAGATATTACGAGCTAATAATATTGTACTGCTTGAAGGTTCGTTAGAAGGCATCGAATCTAACTTAATCAAAAAGTAAGAAGATGAGCGTGTTAATTAAACCTATAATCACGGAAAAAATGACCTCGGATAGCGAGTTGTATAACCGATATGGATTTGTTGTGGATCCTAAGGCCAACAAGTTGCAGATCAAAGAGGCTGTTGAGAACACATATGGTGTTTCTGTGAAGAAGGTTCGAACTATGAATTACGGACCGACAAGGAGAACGAGATATACGAAGACCGGAATTCAGCAGGGTAAATCAAATGCCTTTAAAAAAGCCATCGTGGATGTTGAAGAAGGCGATGTAATTGATTTTTACAGTAATCTTTAAAGACTTGAAATGGCAGTTAGAAAATTAAAACCCACAACCCCGGGACAGCGTTTTAAGGTAGTAAACGGTTTTGATGCCATTACCACCGATACTCCTGAGAAAAGCTTGCTCGCTCCTATAAAGCGATCAGGTGGTCGAAATAACAGGGGGAAAATGACAATGCGCTACAGGGGTGGCGGACATAAGAAGAGATATCGCATCATTGACTTTAAAAGAGACAAACAGGATGTGAAGGCCGAGGTAAAGTCTATTCAGTACGACCCGAACAGGTCGGCATTTATTGCTCTTGTTGAATATACCGATGGCGAAAAGAGATACATAATTGCTCAGAACGGGCTAGCGGTTGGACAAAAGATCCAGTCTGGTGAAAAAGCGGCCCCTGAGATTGGCAATGCCATACCGTTGAGCTCGATCCCGTTGGGAACTATTATTTCGTGCATTGAGCTCAGACCCGGTCAGGGAGCAGTAATAGCCAGAAGTGCAGGTACATTTGCCCAGCTGATGGCGCGAGATGGTAAGTTCGCTACTGTGAAATTGCCATCAGGTGAGACCAGAATGGTTCTTGTTAATTGTTTGGCAACAATTGGTGCAGTCTCTAATTCAGATCACCAGCTTATCGTTTCCGGTAAGGCCGGTAGAAGCAGATGGCTGGGTCGCAGACCTAGAACAAGACCTGTTGCTATGAACCCTGTGGATCATCCGATGGGTGGAGGTGAAGGTAGAGCTTCAGGAGGTCATCCAAGATCTAAAAAAGGTATTCCTGCAAAAGGTTACAGAACACGTTCCAAGACCAAGGATACTAATAAGTATATCATTGAGCGAAGGAAGAAATAATAAGAATTGAATAGCAATATATGGCACGTTCATTAAAAAAAGGCCCATACGTTCATTACAGCCTGGAAAAAAAGATCCAGCAGAATGTTTCCTCCAACAAAAAGAGTGTTATCAAGACCTGGTCAAGGGCTTCTATGATCACTCCTGATTTTGTTGGACAGACCATCGCCGTGCACAACGGCCGTCAATTTGTACCGGTTTATATTACCGAGAACATGGTGGGACATAAATTGGGCGAATTCTCTCCAACCAGATCTTTTAGAGGTCATGCAGGAGCGAAAAACAAAGGAAAAAAGTAATTGAGCTATGGGAGTTCGAAAAAAACAAATGGCAGAGAGGATTAAAGCAGAGAAGAAAGACCTTGCTTTCGCAAAGTTGAACAACTGCCCTACCTCTCCCAGAAAGATGCGCCTGGTAGCAGATCAGGTTCGCGGGGCCGAGGTTGAAAAAGCACTGGCCATCCTGAGGTTTAGTCCAAAGGAGGCTTCTCGCAGACTGGAGAAACTGCTGCTTTCGGCTATTGCCAACTGGCAGGCGAAGAATGAAGATGGAAATATAGAGGATGCCGACCTGTTCATCAAAGAGATTAAGGTAGATAGCGGAAGAATGTTAAAAAGATTGCGTCCGGCGCCACAGGGTAGAGCACACAGGATAAGAAAACGCTCTAATCATGTAACCCTGGTGCTGGGATCTAACAATAATACAGAGAACTAAGAAACAGTATGGGACAAAAGACAAACCCAATAGGAAATCGGCTCGGAATCATCAGAGGTTGGGAATCCAACTGGTACGGTGGTAACGATTATGGTGAAAAACTTGCCGAGGACGACAAGATCCGTAAATATATTCACGCGCGTCTTGCCAAAGCAAGTGTTTCGAGGGTTATTATCGAGCGTACTCTGAAACTGATCACAGTGACTATTACAACGGCCAGGCCGGGAATAATTATCGGTAAAGGTGGTCAGGAAGTAGACAAGCTGAAAGAAGAGTTGAAGAAGATCACCGATAAGGAGGTCCAGATCAACATTTTTGAGATCAAGAGACCTGAACTGGATGCAAATCTTGTAGCTGCCAGTGTGGCTCGTCAGATCGAAAACAGGATCTCATATAGAAGAGCCATGAAAATGGCGATTGCTGCAGCTATGAGGATGAACGCCGAAGGTATTAAGATACAGATCGCAGGAAGACTGAACGGTGCTGAAATGGCAAGATCCGAATCGTACAAGGATGGCAGGATCCCGCTTTCAACTTTCAGAGCTGATATCGACTATGCGTTGCATGAGGCCCATACAACTTATGGAAGGCTCGGAATAAAGGTTTGGATTATGAAAGGTGAAGTATATGGTAAGAGAGAACTTTCACCGCTGATCGGCATGTCTAAAGGACAGGGTAAAGGACCTCAGGACGGTTCTAAAAAACGCCGCAGAAAATAGTAAAACAGAAGTAAGAAGAAGATGTTACAGCCAAAAAGAACCAAGTATCGCAAAGCGCAAAAGGGAAGAATGAAGGGCAATTCCGGTAGAGGACATCAGTTGTCTAACGGAATGTTCGGAATAAAATCCCTGGATTCCAGCTTTATCACATCCAGACAGATAGAAGCGGCTCGTGTTGCGGCAACAAGGTATATGAAAAGACAGGGACAGCTTTGGATTAAAATTTTTCCGGATAAACCTATCACCAAAAAGCCTCTTGAGGTTCGTATGGGTAAGGGTAAAGGAGCACCGGAATATTTCGTAGCTGTGGTTAAGCCGGGAAGAGTAATGTTTGAAGTGGCCGGAGTCCCTATGGACGTGGCCAAAGAAGCGCTCAGGCTCGCGGCTCAGAAGTTACCTGTCAAAACAAAGTTTATCGTAGCCAGGGATTACGCGGCCTAGTGGTATAACCTAAGATTGAATAAGTAAGAAAATGAAACAATCGGAGATAAAGGAATTATCGGCAGAAGAGCTGAGGGAGAATATAGCTGCATTTAAAAAGCAGCATGCTGATCTTAAAATGGCTCATACGGTTACCCCATTGGAAAACCCGCTTCAGATACGTAAAGCTCGAAGAACATTGGCCAGATTGGCAACAGAATTAACAAAGAGAGAAAACCAATAATGGGTTCTGCTTTATTATGGAAAAAAGAAATTTAAGAAAAGAGAGAGTAGGTGTAGTCACCAGCAACAGGATGGAGAAATCAATTGTGGTTTCCGAGGTGAAGCGGGTAAAGCACCCTATGTATGGAAAGTTCGTTCTGCGAACCAAAAAGTATGTAGCACACGATGAGACCAATGATTGCAATATAGGCGATACGGTCAGAATCATGGAAACACGTCCATTGAGCAAGACCAAATGCTGGAGATTGGTTGAAGTCTTAGAAAGAGCCAAATAAGATGGTACAACAAGAATCAAGATTAAAGGTAGCAGACAATACCGGAGCAAAAGAGGTATTGACAATTCGAGTACTGGGCGGCACCCGCAGAAGGTATGCCTCAGTCGGCGATAAAATTGTAGTAACTGTAAAGGAAGCCACCCCTAATGGCGGTATCAAGAAAGGTACTGTTTCAACAGCAGTGGTGGTAAGAACGAAAAAAGAAGTAAGAAGACCGGACGGATCCTATATTCGATTCGACGACAATGCCTGTGTATTGTTGGACCCTACCGGTGAGATGCGCGGAACCAGGGTTTTCGGACCGGTTGCAAGAGAGCTTCGTGAAAAGCAGTTCATGAAAATTGTTTCACTGGCACCTGAGGTACTTTAATAAAGGATATAAAATGAAATTAAAGATCAAAACAGGCGATACAGTAAGGATCATTGCTGGTGACCACAAGGGAACCGAAGGTAAGGTGGTCCGTGTGTTACGCGATAAGAACAAGGCTATTGTTGAAGGCGTGAACATGGTATCCAAGCACGAAAAGCCAAGCGCACAGAACCCGCAGGGTGGGATCGTAAAGAAAGAAGCTCCTATGCATATCTCAAACCTTTCCCTGATCGATTCAAAATCCGGGGAAACCTCCAGAGTAGGGTACGAACTAAGAGACGGGCAGAAGGTACGTGTGTCTAAGAAATCTAATGAAGTAATTTAGTTATGGGATATATACCGAGATTAAAAAAGGAATACAAGGAGCGTGTGATCAAGGCGCTTCACGATGAATTTGGGTATAAGAACATCATGGAGGTTCCCAAATTACAGAAGATCGTTGTTAGTCGGGGTGTTGGCGCCGCGGTAGCAGACAAGAAATTGATTGATCACGCTGTGGAAGAACTTTCCACTATAACAGGTCAGAAAGCTATCGCCACTATATCCAAAAAGGACGTTGCGGCCTTTAAATTGAGAAAAGGCATGCCGATCGGAGCCAAGGTCACACTCAGAGGAGAGCGTATGTACGAATTCCTCGACAGGTTGGTTACCTCAGCTTTACCTAGGGTTAGAGACTTCCAGGGTATCAAGGCTACAGGTTTTGACGGCAGAGGAAATTATAATCTGGGAATTACTGAGCAGATCATTTTCCCGGAGATCAATATCGATAAAATTAACAGGATCAGTGGTATGGATATCACATTTGTAACCTCTGCATCCACTGATAAGGAGGCCAAATCATTGTTGGCTGAATTGGGATTACCTTTTAAAAAGAATTAGTATGGCTAAAGAATCAATGAAAGCCCGAGAGGTCAAAAGGGCGCGAATGGTTGCAAAGTATGCTGCTAAGAGGAAGGCGTTAAAAGAGGCCGGAGACTACGAGGCACTGCAAAAGTTGCCAAAGAATGCGTCCCCGGTAAGACTACACAACAGATGTAAGCTTACTGGAAGGCCAAAAGGTTACATGAGAACATTTGGAATATCTCGTGTCACTTTCAGGGAAATGGCCAATAAGGGATTGATCCCAGGTGTAAAGAAAGCAAGTTGGTAGACTAGAAAAAAAAGGAAAAAAATGTTTACAGATCCAATCGCAGATTATCTGACGAGAATTAGGAATGCAAGTAGAGCTGGCCACAGGGTTGTTGAGATACCTGCTTCCAACTTGAAAATGGAAATGACCAAGATCTTATTTGATCAGGGCTATATCCTCAGCTATAAATTTGATGATGATAAAGTACAATCTACCATCAAAATAGCTTTGAAATATGACAGGGGTACAAAAGAACCGGTCATCAAGAAGATTCAAAGGATTAGCAAACCAGGTCTCAGAAAGTACGCAGCGGCTACAGAAATGCCAAGAGTATTGAATGGACTGGGGATCGCTATTGTATCCACGTCGCATGGTGTTATGACCAGTAAGCAGGCAACGCGCGATAACGTGGGTGGCGAAGTTCTTTGTTACGTTTATTAAACCGAGTTAAAGAATTGAGATATGTCTAGAGTAGGTAATAATCCAGTTGCAATCCCTGAAGGAACTACGGTGGAGGTTAAGGATAACCTGATTACTGTTAAGGGTAAACTCGGAGAATTAACACAGGAATTTTCAGACGTAAGCGTGGTGGTTGAAGATGGTGAGGTTAAAGTATCCAGATCCGCTGAATCTAAGGATCATAAAGCCAAGCACGGCCTTTATAGAGCTTTGATTTCCAATATGATAGATGGTGTTACTAAGGGTTGGTCCAAGGAGTTGGAATTAGTAGGTGTAGGTTACAGGGCCAGTAATCAGGGTCAGAAATTAGATCTGGCTTTAGGATTTTCTCACAATATCGTGCTGGAACTGGCACCTGAAGTTAAGATTGAAACTAAATCGGAAAAAGGAAAGAATCCAATCATTAAACTGACATCTCACGATAAGCAACTGGTCGGACAGATCGCTGCTAAGATCCGTTCCTTCCGCAAGCCTGAACCATATAAAGGAAAAGGAATCAAGTTCGTTGGAGAACAGTTAAGAAGAAAAGCTGGTAAATCGGCATAATTTATAGAGCATGGGACTAACGAAGACAGAACGCAGAGAGCGCATTCGCAAAAGGATCAGAAAGATCTCCGTAGGAACGGCGGAACGCCCAAGATTATCCGTTTACAGGAGTAATAAGGAGATCTATGCCCAACTTATAGACGATATCAAAGGGGCTACCCTGCTTTCCGTATCCTCCAGGGATAAGGAACTGAGCAAGGCTAAAGGAACAAAGATTGAAGTTGCCAATATGGTAGGCAAGACTTTGGGGGAAATGGCCGTCAAGGCCGGGATAGAAAAAGTTTCCTTTGACCGGGGTGGAAACCTGTACCACGGAAGAGTAAAATCACTGGCAGAAGGAGCCAGAGAGGCGGGATTAAAATTTTAAATAGGATATGTACGCAAAATATAAAAATGTAGAGCTTGTTAAACCCGGCGGTTTAGAATTAAAGGATCGTCTGGTTGGCGTTCAGAGGGTTACCAAGGTAACCAAAGGTGGTAGAGCCTTTGGATTCTCGGCCATTGTTGTGGTTGGTGATGAAAATGGCGTTGTTGGCCATGGTCTGGGTAAATCCAAGGAAGTGGCAACAGCTATAGCAAAAGCCATCGAGGATGCCAAAAAGAACCTGGTTCGTATCCCTCTCACTAAGGGAACACTGCCCCATGAACAAAAGGGTAAGTATGGAGGCGCTCGTGTATATATTCAGCCTGCATCTCAGGGTACCGGTGTTATTGCCGGTGGTGCGGTAAGGGCCGTACTGGAGTCGGTTGGCGTACACGATGTATTATCCAAATCACAGGGATCGTCCAACCCGCACAATGTAGTAAAGGCAACTTTTGATGCCTTGTTGCAATTAAGAGATGCCGGGACGGTTGCGGCACAAAGAGGAGTTTCCCTCGAGAAAGTTTTTAACGGTTAAGGAGTAACAGGAATGGCGAAAATTAAAGTTAAACAGGTACGTAGCAGTATCAAGAGATTACAGAATCAAAAGAGGACTCTTGAAGCTCTGGGACTCAGAAGAATAGGCCAGGAAGTGGAACACGAAGACAGCCCGAGTATTCTTGGGATGATCGAAAAGGTGAAGCATTTGGTTGCTGTTGAGCAAGTTGCAAAATAATTAGGATCATGGATTTAAGCAGTTTAAAACCGGCAAAAGGGTCAGTTCAGAAAGCCGGCAAAATTATAGGAAGAGGTCAGGGTTCCGGTAAAGGTGGAACAGCTACCAGAGGTCATAAGGGCGCTAAGTCCCGATCCGGATACTCTAAGAAGATCGGATTTGAGGGAGGTCAGATGCCCTTGCAGAGACGTGTTCCTAAGTTTGGATTTAAAAATATTAACAGGAAGGAATACCGGGGTGTAAACCTGGACACCCTCCAGAACCTGGTCGACAACGGAGTTGTTAAGAAGACAGTTTCTCTTGAAGATCTTGTAGCCAACAGGCTGGCAAGAAAGAACGACCTGGTTAAAATACTGGGCAGAGGTGAGTTGAAAGCACCTTTGAAAGTAACAGTACATAAATTCACGGCTACTGCCAAAGCTGCTATTGAAGCGGCAGGTGGTGAAGCCATTAGCTTATAATAAGCTGGCTGTATGAAGAAATTTTTTGAGATCATATCAAATATCTGGAAGATAGAGGAGCTCAGGGCACGAATTTTAGTGACCCTTGGCCTCTTATTGGTTTATAGGTTTGGTGCACAGGTTGTGCTTCCGGGTATTGATACATCCCAGTTAGCAGAATTGTCTTCCAATACGGAACAGGGTATCCTTGGGATACTCAATGCCTTCACCGGAGGTGCCTTTGCCAACGCATCGGTATTTGCCCTGGGTATTATGCCTTACATCTCCGCTTCCATTGTTGTGCAGTTAATGGGTATTGCAGTGCCCTATCTGCAGAAACTGGATAAGGAAGGGGAAAGTGGCAGGAAGACTAAAAACCAGATTACACGCTGGCTAACTATCGGTATCTGTATCGTACAGGCACCGGCTTACCTGTATAGCCTTGGTGCCCTGGGTGTGCCTGATTCAGCTTTTCTTCTTGGTAAGGGGCTGAATTTCATCATCCCATCGGTCATCATACTGGTAACAGGATGTGTGTTCGCTATGTGGCTAGGAGAAAAGATCACCGACAAGGGTATTGGAAACGGGATATCTCTTTTGATCATGATCGGGATTATTGCGACTTTACCGCAGTCCTTTGTTCAGGAATTTATTTCGAGGACCACTAATAATACCGGTGGACTTATGTTCATGCTGATCGAAGTAATCCTTTGGTTTCTGGTTATCCTGGTCAGTGTTTTATTGGTCATGGCTACCAGGAGAATACCTGTCCAGTACGCAAGAAGGACGGCCTCAGGAGGATATGAAAAGAATATAGCCGGGTCAAGGCAGTATATCCCCTTAAAGCTCAATGCTTCGGGAGTTATGCCTATCATTTTTGCCCAGGCCATTATGTTTGCACCCGGGTTATTGGGAAGGACATTTAACAATACGGCTGTTGGCCAGTGGATGGAGGTTCAGTTCCAGGATATTTTCGGACTGGCCTATAACATCCTTTTCGGGGTCCTGATCATTATTTTTACGTATTTCTATACGGCGATCACGGTACCTACCAATAAAATGGCCGATGATCTGAAGAGAAGTGGCGGTTTTATCCCGGGTATCAGACCGGGGAAAGAAACGGCTGATTTTCTCGACAAGATTATGTCACTGATCACCCTTCCGGGATCCGTCTTCCTGGCGCTTCTTGCCGTATTACCGGCGGTAGTGGTTAAGTTGATGGATATACAGCCGGGTTGGGCTTTGTTTTACGGTGGCACATCACTCCTTATTATGGTGGGTGTGGCCATAGACACTGTGCAACAGGTTAATTCGTATTTGCTGAACAGGCATTACGACGGCTTAATGAAAACAGGTAAAAACAGAAAAGTAGCTTAGCATATGGCCAAACAAGCACCAATAGAACAAGACGGTAGCATCATAGAGGCTCTTTCCAATGCCATGTTCAGAGTGGAATTGGAAAACGGACATGTGGTCACCGCTCATATCTCAGGTAAAATGCGAATGCATTACATCAAATTACTACCTGGAGATAAAGTAAAATTGGAGATGAGTCCATATGATTTGACAAAAGCTAGAATTACATACAGATATTAAGATACCGGAGATGAAAGTAAGAGCATCCATAAAGAAGAGAAGTGCCGAGTGCAAAATTGTGCGCAGAAAAGGCAGATTATACGTGATCAATAAAAAGAATCCTAGGTTTAAACAAAGACAAGGGTAGTTATGGCAAGAATTGCAGGTGTTGATATACCAAATCACAAAAGAGGAGTCATTGCACTCACCTATATCTATGGAGTCGGTAAGAGCCGTGCTCAGGAAATTTTGCTAAAAGCTAAAGTTGGTGAGGATGCCAAGGTTTCGGATTGGAATGACGATGAGATCGGAAGGATCAGGGATGCGGTTTCTGCCTTCAAGATAGAGGGAGAGCTCCGCTCTGAGACGCAACTGAACATCAAGCGTTTGATGGATATCGGGTGCTACAGAGGCATACGTCACAGGTCTGGTTTACCCTTAAGGGGACAAAAGACGAAAAACAATTCCAGGACCAGGAAAGGAAAGAGGAAAACAGTTGCTAACAAGAAGAAAGCAACGAAGTAGTAATTAGTACGAAGTAGTTAGTACAAAGTACCTGGAGTTCATCTAAAAGTACTATACTAAATACTCAATACTAAGTACTCAATACAATAATAAGAAATGGCAAAGTCAAGTACTAAATCAGCGAAAAAACGCAAAGTTGTTGTAGAATCTGTGGGAGAAGCGCATATCACTGCGTCATTCAACAATATCATTATCTCACTTACCAATAAGAAAGGTGATGTTATTTCATGGTCTTCAGCAGGTAAGATGGGTTTTAGGGGTTCTAAGAAGAACACTCCTTACGCAGCTCAGGTTGCATCAGAAGATTGTGCCAAGGTGGCTCATGAAGCTGGACTGAGAAAGGTAAAAGTGTATGTAAAAGGACCTGGTAACGGGAGGGAATCCGCAATTCGTTCCCTGCACAATAACGGTATTGAAGTGACTGAAATTATCGATGTTACACCAATGCCCCATAACGGATGCAGGCCTCCAAAAAGAAGAAGAGTTTAATTAATTCATTACGTAATATATTTTTCACAGAAGGTGCAGTTACGATTATCGAAGGATAAGCCTTAATTCATAATCGCACTTTCAAAATTTTAGAAAATGGCAAGATACACTGGACCTAAAAGTAAGATCGCCCGTAAGTTCGGCGAGGCGATTTTCGGGGATGATAAGGCCTTTGAGAAAAAAAGCTATCCTCCCGGACATCACGGCAACAACCGTCGTCGTGGTAAAAAATCCGAATATGCTATCCAGCTCATGGAGAAGCAGAAAGCAAAGTACACCTATGGTATTCTGGAAAGGCAATTCCGCAACCTGTTTGCGAAAGCCAACCGAAGCAAAGGTGTTACAGGTGAGGTTCTGCTTCAATTATGTGAAGCTCGTTTAGACAACGTGGTTTACAGAATGGGTGTTGCTAACTCTAGGAGAGGAGCGAGACAGCTGGTGTCGCACAGACACATCATCGTCAATGGTGAGATCGTAAATGTTCCATCCTATTCGCTCAAACCGGGTGATGTGGTGGGTGTAAGGGAAAAATCAAAATCCCTGCAGGCGATTGAAAGTGCCCTGGAGCAAAGTAACCACGTGTATGAGTGGATCACATGGAATTCCGAGAAAATGGAAGGAACCTTTGTGGCTGTACCGGAGCGGGAGCAGATTCCGGAGAACATTAAAGAACAATTAATCGTCGAGTTATACTCAAAATAAAACAACACTGATCTGGTTATGGCATTATTAAATTTTCAGAAACCCGATAAAGTAATAATGATCGATTCGTCTGATTTTGACGGGAAATTTGAATTTCGCCCGTTGGAACCCGGATACGGTCTTACTGTCGGGAATGCATTAAGAAGAGTATTGCTGTCTTCACTGGAAGGTTTCGCAATCACTTCTGTGCGCATAGATAAAGTTGAACACGAATTTTCGGTGATGGAAGGTGTTGTTGAAGATGTCACCGAAATTATTCTGAATCTGAAACAGGTCCGTTTTAAAAGACAGATTGAAGATGTAAATGAAGAGACTGTTTCAATTTCAGTTAGTGGAAAAGATCAGCTTCTGGCTGGGGATTTTCAAAAATTCATTTCCGGATTCCAGGTTCTTAATCCTGATCTGGTTATCTGTAATATGGATCCTAAGGTGAGCATCAATATGGAGGTGATCATCGAGAAGGGCAGGGGGTATGTTCCTGCAGAAGAGAACAAAAAATCAAATGCCCCACTGGGAAGTATTTCTGTGGATTCCATTTTTACTCCGGTAAAAAATGTGAAGTACAGCATAGAGAACTTCAGGGTAGAGCAGAAAACGGATTTCGAGAAGCTGATCTTCGAAATTGTGACTGACGGCTCTATTCACCCAAAAGAGGCCTTAACTGAGGCTGCTAAGGTGCTAATTCATCACTTTATGTTGTTCTCAGATGAGAGGATCACGCTTGAAGCAGATGAAATTGCACAGACAGAGACATATGACGAGGAATCTTTGCATATGCGACAATTGCTAAAAACGAAACTGGTAGACATGGATCTTTCAGTAAGGGCATTGAACTGTCTGAAAGCTGCTGAAGTGGATACATTGGGAGACCTCGTTTCATTCAATAAGAACGATCTAATGAAATTCAGGAATTTTGGAAAGAAATCTTTGACCGAGCTCGAGGAGCTGGTTATCAACAAAGGACTGAACTTCGGCATGGATCTTTCTAAATACAAACTGGATAAAGACTAATGAAATAACGGGTCCTGAAACTGAGGGGCCCGATGTTTATAGCCAAGAACGATGAGACACGGTAAGAAAGTTAATCACTTAGGAAGAAAGACGGCCCACAGGAAGGCAATGCTGGCGAATATGGCTTGTTCTCTGATCGAGCACAAACGCATCAATACAACTGTTGCCAAGGCCAAAGCACTAAAACAATTCATAGAGCCGATTATAACTAAATCCAAGGCCGAAAATAACCAGAGTACCGAGAAGGGGACTCACAACAGGCGAATCGCTTTTAAAAACCTCAGAGACAAATATGCTGTAACTGAACTATTCAGTGTAGTATCCGAAAAGGTTGGTGATCGTCCCGGTGGTTATACAAGGATTATCAAACTGGGAAACAGACAGGGTGATAATGCGGAGATGGCTATGATTGAACTGGTAGATTTCAATGAATTGTACAACGCTGGTAAGCCGAAGAAGAAGAAATCCACAAGAAGGAGCAGGCGCGGTGGCCAGAAGGAAGAAACCCCAGCTGTTGAAGTGGCAGAAAGCGCTGCTGAAGAAGTTGTGGAAACTGTAGAAAGCAAAGCAGATGATTCGGAAGAATAAATTGTTTATAATATCATTTAAAACATTAAAAGGATAGGCCTAAAAGTCTATCCTTTTTTTGTTTTTCTTTGTGAAACTAAAATTGCTAAATATCCTATGAAGTATCAACCCAAAAAAAGAGCATTGATTTTATTGGCCGATGGCACTATTTTTTACGGTAAGTCCGTTGGAAGCAGAGAAGGCACCGCTTATGGTGAAGTCTGTTTTAATACCGGTATGACCGGGTATCAGGAGATTTTTACAGATCCTTCCTATTTCGGGCAGTTAATGGTAACCACAAATGCTCATATCGGAAATTATGGAGCTAATACGGATGAAATTGAATCCGATTCCATTAAAATTTCCGGGTTGATCTGTAAAAACTTCAGTTACGAATATTCCAGACCCAATGCACAAATGAGTCTGCTGGAATTCCTGGATAAGAATCAACTTTTTGCAATTTCGGATGTAGACACCCGCGCCCTGGTTAGCTATATCCGGGACCATGGAGCCATGAATGCCGTTATTTCGACCGAGGTGGATAATATAGAAGGACTTAAGGCAGACCTGGCCAAAGTTCCTGACATGAAAGGCCTGGAACTGGCCTCCAGTGTGTCTACCAAAGAGCCCTACTTCTACGGAGATGAAAATGCCACCTATAAAATTGCGGCCCTCGATATCGGGATCAAAAAGAACATTCTCAGGAATCTTGCCAAGCGGGATGCCTATATCAAGGTATTCCCTTATGACAGTGCATTTGAAGAGATGAGTGCCTGGGAACCCGATGGTTATTTTATCTCGAACGGCCCCGGGGATCCGGAGCCATTAAAAGATGCCATTGAAGCCGCAAAAGCAATTATTGCTTCCGATAAACCGCTGTTCGGGATCTGCCTGGGCCATCAGGTGGTAGCCCTGGCCAATGATGTGTCTACCTATAAAATGTACAACGGACACCGGGGCATTAATCACCCGGTGATCAACCTCAATACCGGTAAAGGAGAAATCACCTCTCAAAACCACGGTTTTGCGATCAAGCGCGAAGAGGCAGAAGCCAACAAAGACCTGATACTGACTCACATTCATCTCAACGACGATACGGTGGCCGGAATACGGTTGAAAGACAAGATGGTCTTCTCCGTACAATATCATCCTGAAGCGAGCCCGGGACCCCACGATTCCGATTATCTCTTCGACGAGTTTTTTGATTTGATCCGGGTCTACGCCGAAAAGAACCTATTGGTTTAAGGAATCGTTATTTTCTATTTATTTAGGCTGATGAGAATGGGGAATAATACTCCCCTTTCGTATCTTTGCGCGATTAAGTCAACCGTTTAAATTATTAATACCATGAGCATTATTGTAGATATCCACGCGAGACAAATTTTCGATTCCAGGGGAAACCCTACGGTAGAGGTCGATGTGATCACCGAAAGCGGTGTAATGGGCCGGGCCGCAGTACCTTCTGGTGCTTCTACAGGAGAACACGAAGCCGTTGAACTAAGAGACGGTGGGTCTGACTATATGGGCAAAGGCGTTCTCAAGGCAGTCGAAAATGTAAATAATGTCATCGCAGATGAAATAACGGGAATGTTGGTTTTTGAACAAAACCTGATAGACCAGACGATGATCGCTCTGGATGGGACAGAGAATAAGTCCAAATTAGGAGCCAATGCCATTCTTGGCGTTTCGCTTGCAGTAGCCAAGGCCGCTGCCAACGAGCTGGGCCTACCACTGTTTCGATATGTGGGAGGTGTAAGTGCTAACACACTTCCTGTTCCGATGATGAATATCATCAATGGTGGCTCGCACTCCGATGCACCTATAGCCTTCCAGGAATTCATGGTCATGCCGGTAAAGGCAGAATCATTCAGCCATGCGCTTAAGATCGGTACTGAGATCTTCCATCATCTTAAGAAAGTCCTGCATGACAGAGGTCTGAGTACTGCTGTTGGTGATGAAGGTGGTTTCGCCCCTGCACTTGATGGAACCGAAGATGCCATCGAGACTATCGGAAAGGCCGTTGGCAATGCGGGTTATAAATTTGGCGACGAGGTAAAGATCGCACTTGATTGTGCCGCCGCTGAGTTTTATAAAGACGGAAAGTATGATTACAGCTTATTTGAAGGAGAAGGTGGTGCTGTCAGGACTTCGGCAGAACAAGCGCAATATATCGCAGACCTTTGCTCCAAATACCCTATCATTTCTGTGGAAGATGGTATGGACGAGGACGACTGGGATGGTTGGAAGATATTAACGGATGCCGTTGGAGATAGTGTGCAGTTGGTTGGTGACGACCTTTATGTTACCAACGTGGATCGTCTATCACGTGGAATTGATGAGGGAATCGCAAATTCGATCCTTATTAAAGTTAATCAGATCGGAACACTAACCGAAACTATCGCAGCTGTGGAGATGGCTAAAAATGCCGGTTATACATCCGTTATGTCTCACCGTTCAGGTGAAACTGAGGACAACACTATAGCAGATCTGGCTGTGGCGCTTAATACGGGTCAGATCAAAACGGGATCAGCTTCCAGAAGTGACCGTATAGCCAAGTATAATCAATTGATCCGCATAGAAGAAGAACTGGGAGATACAGCATATTATCCTGCCGAAAAAGCTTTTAAAGTGGGATAAGAAGATTGAGTGTTATCAATATGTAAAAGCCCGTCCGAAATGGATGGGCTTTTTTTAATGTTAAGATAATCCTTCGGGTTTTTAATTCTGATTATCTTGCCTGCTCATTTATATCCGAGGTGATGATGAACTTTTTATTCGTTTCTGCAGAGAATGATGCAATTCCTGATTGCAAGGCAGGAGGTATGGGTGATGTGGTCAGAGACGTACCACGCCAGATAGCGGAGCGAGAAGACAGGGTGCATGTTGTGGTGCCCTCCTATGGTCGTATTCATAGAAACGGGGGAACACTTAAGACCAAGTTGCATTTTAACCTCAGGGGGATTGTATATACGGCTGAGTTATATGAATTGATCCCCAAGAAGGAGTTTAAGAATATTTACCATTATGCGATCCACCACAATGAGATTGAAGCAGGTGATATTGCCCATATCTATCACAACGACCCGGAGCAGCCTTTTTATAATGATGCCATTAAATTCTTCATTTTCTGTGCGGCTGTGGCGGAGGGTATAAAAAAAGGAGTTTTTGGAAAGCTCGATGTTGTGCACCTGCACGACTGGCATACCAGTGCCCTCTTACTTCTTAAGGACTACCATCCGGCCTATGATTTGCTTCGGGATATTCGATTTGTGTACAGTATCCATAACCTGGCCATCCAGGGAATCCGCCCTTTTGAAGATAATTATTCATCAGTAAAAAACTGGTTCCCCGAACTGGAACTGGATTACGAAAAACTCAGGGACCAACGCTACACGGATTGTATCAATTTAATGGCGGTGGGCATCCGGCTGGCAGATGCTGTTCATACGGTTTCACCCTCTTATAAGGACGATGTTTTAAAGCCCAGTGCCCCACCTGAATTTATCGGAGGGGAGGGCCTGGAAACAGATCTTCAGAAAGCTGATGCTGAAGGGCGATTATTCGGCATCCTCAATGGTTGCAATTACAAAAACATTCGCAGTGCAGAGAGGAACCATATCTACAAGAATACGATACGTGCCATTTTCCAGTGGTTACAACAGGAATCAAAAAAATACAAAGCTGATTTCCTGGCCCACACCGGAGAAAAGGTGGTGGCACTATTGGAAGATCGGCCTGCCTTCATATGTTCAAGCGTAGCCCGACTTACCCAGCAAAAATTTTATTTTTTCAAAAGGTCACCTGAAGCCTTTGTACAGATGCTCAAAGTACTTGAAGAGGCTAATGGAATATTTATGTTGCTGGGAACCGGAGCACCGGAATACGAGGAATTGTTCCGCGAAATGAGCTATGAACATCCAAACTTCATATTTACGAACGGCCAGTCTGAAGACGTTATCGATTCGATTTATCTCGAATCGGATCTTTATTTAATGCCGAGTCTGTTCGAACCTTGCGGGATCAGCCAGATGCTGTCTATGCGTAATGGGAACCCCTGCCTGGTTCACAATACTGGCGGATTAAAGGATACGGTGGTTCATATGAAAACCGGATTTGTCTTCGGAGGCGAGAGTTATGACGAAAAGATCGAGAACATGATCGACGGGCTCAGGGAAGCCATTCGGGTTTTCACCGATGATAAAGCAAGGTGGAAAAAAATCCAGGACAATGCCAGGAAAGTGCGGTTTACCTGGAAAAGATCTGTAGACGAGTATTACGATAAACTCTATAGCCCGACCGACTGAACAGATGAATAAAACATTAACCGGCAGGTTGTTCTCCTACCTGACATCGGATACAGAAACTGCGTGGTGAGATTGTTAAGCTCAACCCTTTTTGCTACTTTTACTTTCCTGTTTAATTTACACAATTCAATTAGATGTCAGATAAAGCCACACTAGAATATAAGGGGGAGAAGTATGAGTTTCCTGTCACAGAAGGAACTGAAAATGAGCTGGGAATAAATATTAAAACACTGCGTGGCTCCAGTGGTCTTATCACCTTAGATCCGGGTTATAAGAATACGGGATCATGCGAGAGCGGGGTTACCTATCTCGATGGTGAAAAGGGCATACTGCGATATCGTGGTTATGCCATTGAAGACCTGGCAACCAAGGCCGATTTCCTCGAGGTAGCCTACCTCCTGATTTTTGGGGAACTTCCAAACAGAGAAGAACTCGATAAATTTCACACTGATATAAAACATGAATCTCATGTAGATGAAGAGATGAAGAAAATCCTGGATGGATTTCCGAAGTCTGCGCATCCTATGGGAGTTCTTAGTTCACTTACCAGTGCTTTGATCGCTTTTAATCCGTCATCGGTAAATGTAGCCTCGGATGAAGCCATGTACAACGCAATAGTTCGCATCATGGCTAAATTTCCTGTACTGGTAGCATGGACAATGAGGAAGCAAAAGGGCTTGCCTTTGGAATACGGCGATGAAACACTGGGCTATGTGGAAAATCTCCATAAAATGATGTTCAAACGGCCTAATAAGGAATATAATTTGAACAGAAATGTTATTGATGCGCTGGATCAACTCCTCATTCTTCATGCAGACCACGAACAAAACTGTTCAACCTCCACGGTACGGATTGTAGGATCTTCCCATGCCGGACTCTTCGCTTCCTTGTCGGCGGGTATTTCGGCGCTATGGGGACCATTGCACGGTGGTGCCAACCAGGCAGTACTGGAGATGCTCGAAGCTATAGATGCCGATGGAGGGGATACCAAGAAATACATGGCCAAGGCGAAGGATAAAAACGATCCGTTCAGGCTGATGGGCTTTGGGCACAGAGTTTATAAGAATTTTGATCCCAGGGCAAGAATTATCAAAAAAGCTGCCGATGAGGTACTGGGAGACCTGGGTATTGACGATCCAATACTGGATGTCGCAAAAGGTCTGGAACAGGAAGCCCTGGAAGATCAATATTTTGTGGACAGGAAGCTGTACCCCAATGTTGATTTCTACTCTGGTATTATCTATCGCGCCCTGGGTATTCCCGTAGAAATGTTTACTGTTATGTTCGCTATGGGACGTTTACCGGGCTGGATAGCCCATTGGAGGGAAATGAGACTTCGCGGAGAACCTATAGGCAGGCCACGTCAGATCTATATAGGCAAAAATAGCAGACCCTTTGTAAAGGTTGATAATCGCTAGTCGACTAATGATTCTATGCTAGATCTTAATGTTGTTGACGAGATTTCACCGCTGAAAGCGGTAGTGCTCGGAATCGCCAAAAACAGCGGCCCTGTACCAAGACCGGAAGATGCTTATGATCCTAAATCTTTAGAGCATATATTGAAGGGAACCTATCCCAGGGAAGAAGATATGATCCCTGAAATGGAGGCGTTTGCCAAGGTTTTCAGGAAGTATGGGGTTGAGGTATTCAGGCCGGAATTAATTGAACAGTGCAACCAGATCTTCTCCAGAGACATCGCCTTTGTAATAGAGAATAAACTGATCAAAGCCAATATTCTGCCGCACAGGGAAGAAGAATTTGAGGCCATACTGCACGTATTGGAATACATCGATCCTGAAAATATCCTTTATCCGCCGGATGAAGTACATATCGAAGGCGGTGATGTAATGCCCTGGTACGATCACATATTTATTGGCACCTACACAGGGCATGATTATCCGGACTATATAACGGCACGTACCAATATTGAAGGAGTAGATTATATAAAGGAAATGTTTCCGGAAAAAACAATAAAGTCTTTCGAGCTGCGCAAGAGCATTATCCATCCTAAAGAAAATGCATTACATCTTGATTGCTGTTTTCAGCCCATTGGTAAAAACAAGGCTATCATACACAAAAACGGGTTTTTGGTAGAAGAAGAATACCAGTGGCTGGTAGACTTTTTTGGTCCCGAAAACCTGTTTGAGATCAGTGCGGAGGAGATGTATCACATGTTCAGTAATGTGTTTTCTATTTCACCTGAGGTGGTGGTTACTGAAAGGAATTTCACCCGGCTCAATAACTGGTTGAGAGATCAGGGATTTACGGTTGAAGAAATACCCTATGCTGAAGTCTCAAAACAAGGTGGATTACTTCGTTGCAGTACCATGCCCCTGGTCAGGGAATAGCTCTTTCCTATTGAGAATCCAATGGAGCGCTAATGCGGTCTCCCGGTTTCAACAATTGGTTTTTACTTTCGATCTCCACTTCAAGTTCCCGGGGATTTTCTTCCATACTGCTAATTGTGATCTCCTGCCCGCTGATGATAACCTCAATAAGGCATTGCCTGACATTCAGATGAAAAGACAGGCTCTCCCACTGACGGGGTAGTGCAGGTCTGAACGAAATACCACTATCGGTCATTTGAAAGCCGGCAAATCCCTCAACAATTATCAACCAAACGCCACCTGCAGCCGCCGTGTGAATACCCCCAAGGAATGACCCGCCGCTCATCACTTTCTTACTCGCATTGTAGAGGTCGATGGTGGAGGCCTCTTCAAAATATCGATAGGCCTCCTCGTGATGACTGGTTTTACTGGCCACCAGGGCATGTACACTTGGACTCAAAGAAGAACCGTGTTCTGTTCTGGGTTCGTAATATTCGTAATTGGCCTTGAGTACATCCTGAGGGAAAATATCTGTGAGGGCCAGTAATTGAATAACATCAGCCTGTTTTAGCACCTGGGTAGGTACTGCCACTCCATTGGGCCAACCCCAGTACTCCCCCGGATCTATTAGTCTTTTGCGTACTTCCCCAGGAGTGACGTCTTCCAGATCAAAATAGCCATCAAATTGTTCAATGACATGGGTTTTAGGATCTGGTTCCGGCAGAAATAACAGCGTCGCAATTTCATTCCAATCCTCAACACTTTGAGGATTAATGCCGGTCTTATCCATCAATTCTGATAGAACTTCCGGATTGCTTAGCTTAAGTTGTGCATATATTTCGGCAGCTTTTTCCAATGCAAATTTCCCAAGATAATTCGTGTAGGCATTGTTGTCAACATTCTCGTGATATTCATCGGGCCCCAGGAGTCTTATGAATTCGTATCGGTTCTTATCCTTCTTAAAATGAACCCTGGAAACGAGGAATTGGGCAACTTCAAAGAGTACTTCGGCCCCCTGTTCCAGCATGAAATCCCAGTCTTTTGTCGCTTCAAAATACAAGCAGATGCCGTAAACAACATCCGGTGATATGTGAATTTGCCAGCAGTTGAAGTGATTTCTTATGGGTCTTCCGCTCAGTACATCGGTAAAGAAGTAATCCGGAAATAACTCATCACCGGTTTTACCACTGGTCCATGCGTAGAATGCACCGTAGTAACCCAGATTTTTAGCTTTTCTGCGTGCACCGTCCAGTGTGTCGTGCCGGTAGGCAACCAGCCGCTTGGCAATATCCGGATGGGTGTAGACAAACATGGGCAGGTTAAAAGTTTCCTGATCCCAGAATGCAGCACCCTGGTATACCTGGCAGGAGAGTCCTCGGGCTCCTATAGGCAGATTGTCATGAGTAGGAGTGGCAATATAAGCCTGATATATGTTAAATCTGGCCAGTACCTGCGCTTCCGGATGACCACCTATCTGAATATCCGATATACGCCAAAATGAATCCCATTTGTTTATATGGGCGCTTTTTAAAGTATCGTAGCCCTGCCGTAAAGCATCTGTAACTTCCTCTTTACCGGTAGCCACAGGATCCTTAAGCTCGTTCGAATGTGTGATGGATACCACTTTCTCTACAATCACCTGCTGGTTTGCTTCCAGCTTAAAATTATAAGAGCGGATAATTCGTTTTTCCTCCTCCTCAATCTGCTGGCTAACAGGTTCCGGACCACTGAGCTTTACACCTTCGGTTACAGCTATGGTCGTATCTTGTTCTCCGGTTTGAAGTTTCATCCCGATCAGCTGATCATCTATTTCGGTATCACAGGATTTGAAATGTTCACCGTTAATACTCCAAACCCTTCCGTCGATTCCGGTACACAGGGAAAATTCAGCAGCCTGTTCCGCTTTGAACGTATAACGCATCAGGAGCAGATGGTGATTCTCAAGGCTCGAAAATTTTTCTACACCCAGCAGGGTGCCGATCCCCTGAGGAGATGTCCATTGGACCTTCCTTTGATTGAGGCCTCGTTTCATATCGAGTGCACGGTAATACTCGCCGTTTTCCCCTTCAAAGGCAGATAGCATTTCACCATTGATAAAGAGCTGTGTAAACAGCCCGTTGGGAACATTGCATAACTCGCTCCACCTACTACCCTCAGACTGGTCCCAGGTATCTGTTACAACGCAGGCCACATAACGATCTGCCTCCCACTCTTCAAATGTGCCACGGTATCCCAAATATCCGTTGCCGATCATAAAGTTACTGCCTGTTGTTACCAGTTGGTCCTCGTTGAAAGACCTTTCAATGATTTCCCATCCTGTTTCGGTACGAAGATTATTCTTTAGCTCCATAGGTCGGTTAGATATTCCAATGAATAAATTGTAATTGTAATTGTAATTGTAATTGGGGGAGGGTTGTTTGCGATCTAAAAAGATGGAAAAATAAGGATAATCTTACACCACTCAAAACTTTATTTTATCGGGTTCAAATGTGAAATGTTGACCTGCACGTCAATTCTCAATTATCGAATTGAACCTTAAATTAATATATTCAATCTATTTAAGTAACTGATAAACAATAAGATATAATGCAGTAATAAAAAATAAAGAAAATTTTAACGCGCTTGAATTAGGATTACTAGACGAGTGGTCATATTTTTGATCTGAAGTTGGAGTTATGCAGAAGACGTTAAAACATGAAATAAAGGCAGATTTTCTTTTGGAAAAAGGAATGCAGCTTTTGTGGTCTAAGGGATATAATGCGACCAGCGTGAATGATATAGTATTGGCAGCTGGAGTACCAAAAGGATCCTTTTATTTCTACTTTGACAGTAAGGAGGATTTTGCCGTAAAAGCAATCGACAAGTATTTTTCAGATGTTGTCACTCCGGCTTTTGACATATTGGATGATCAGAACATTGCCCCAAGAGAACGAATATTGTCTTTTTATACCTACAGGTCCAATGTTTTAAAGGATGAATTGAATTGTAGCATGGGATGTCTGGCCAGTAATCTGGGTAGCGAAATGTCGGAGCACAGCGAGGAGATCAGGAAGAAAATTGCGGATAAGGAGTATATGCTGCAAAATAAAATTGTACAGGTAGTGCAGGAGGCACAGCAGCAGGGTGAGATTGGCAATACTATGAGCGCCACAGACCTGGTGACTTTTATGGAAGATGCAGGGAAAGGAGCCATGGTGACTATGAAGGAAAGGAACAGTGCATATCCGATTGATAACTTTATGAATATAATTCGCACTGTAATTCTGAAATAATAAAAAAAAAATTTGGAGTTTGACTAGACGACTGGTCAATTATTATAATCCTTTGAAATCTGTCCTATATCGATACAACTTTACGTCAACTAAAAGCAGGAAATTCCGGTTGATAGTCATCAATCACTAAACAATTAAACCTATCTACAATGAATGCACTTAAAAAGGCGGGTTCGTACGCCAATAAATTTGCTATAAAATGGGCAGAATTCGTCATCAGGTTCAAATGGCCCGTACTGATCTTATCCCTAATGCTGGCATTGGGACTGGCTTCCCAGGGAAAGATGGAATTTGACGGGGACTATCACGTCTTCTTCAGCGAATCCAATCCCGAACTGGAGGCATTTGATGCACTCCAGGAAAAATACACCAAAGACGATAATGTATTACTTGTACTGGCTCCTGAAAATGGAGAGGTTTTTACAAGAGAAAACCTTATTGCGATAGAAGAACTCACCGCAGAGGCATGGAATACTCCTTACTCTTCAAGAGTTGACGCTATAACCAATTTTCAGTACACCAGGGCCGAGGGGGATGATCTGTATGTGGATGACCTTTCCTATGAATCGGCTGGTAAAACAGAAGAGGAAATAGAGCAGATCAGGGCGGTTGCACTAAAAGAACCGCTGCTTGTGCATCGTCTTATCAATGAGGAGGGCAGCGTAACCGCCATTAATATAACCGTAAGACTTCCCGGTATTGACAGTGCCTCCGAAATACCGGAGGTAACCAACTTTACCAGGCAAATGGTAGATGATTTCAAGGAAAATCACCCACAGATGGAAGTATATACCACCGGTCTTGTGCCCTTAAATACGGCATTCTTTGAAGCATCTCAGAGCGATCTTGCCCTGATCGGTATTATGCTGATCATTGTGTTGTTGGTAACCTTGATCCTTACCCGTAACGGATTTGCCACCATTTCAACACTTGTTGTGGTACTCTTCTCCATTATTTCAGCTGTGGGATTTGTAGGCATCACAGGGATCAAACTCACCCCGCCTTCAGCAGTGTTCCCAACCATGATCCTTACCCTGGCTGTAGCCGACAGTATCCATATCCTGGTGACAATGCTGCAAAAGGTGCGTAAGGAGGGATTGGATAAAAAAGCGGCCATTGTGGAAAGTATGCGACTTAATTTTATGCCCGTGTTCATCACCAGCCTTACTACTGTAATCGGTTTCCTTACTATGAATTTTGGCGATGTACCACCATTCTGGCACCTGGGTAATATTACGGCCTTTGGTATGTCTATGGCATTTTTGTATTCAACAACTGCTCTACCTGCCCTGATGGCCATATTCCCCATGTGGAAGCGGAAAAAAGCGGATCTGTCGACAAGCAAGAAAATGAACTGGTATACCCAGCTCGGTTTCTTTGTTGTGAGGCAGCCGGTAAGGGTGGCTGTCGTTTCTATTGTAATTATAGGTATACTTACCTACCTGGCGACCCTGAATGAATTCAATGACGAATTCGTCGAGTATTTTGACGAATCTGTGGAGTTCAGGCAGCACAGTGATTTTGTCAATGATAATCTTACCGGTTTTTACAATGTTGAATACTCCATTAACAGCGGTGAGAGCGGAGGGATCAACAATCCAGAATATCTTCAAAAGCTCAATGGCTTTGAAGACTGGCTGAACGAGCAACCCGAAGTGGTTCACGTGAATGCATTCAGCGAAGTAGCCAGACGGGTTAACCGGTCCATGCACGGAGATGATCAGGCCTATTACAAAGTTCCTGACAATAGGGAAGAGGCAGCTCAATACCTCTTGCTTTATGAACTTTCGCTGCCATTCGGACTGGACCTTAACAATCAGATCAATGTGGATAAATCCGAATCGAGGGTAACTGCAACCATCAATAATATCTCCAGCGCAGAGATGATTGCCTTTACAGCAAGAACAGAACAGTGGTTGGCAGAGAATACACCAGAGGCCATGCACAGTATTGGTGTGAGTCCGACCATGATGTTCGCTAAATTGGGTTTCAGGCAGGCTGAGAGCATGTTCAATGGGAATGTAATCGCCCTGATATTGATCTCCCTGGTATTGATGCTGGCACTGAGAAGTTTTAAATTGGGCCTGATGAGCATCATACCCAACGTTACCCCCGTTCTTGTAGGTTTTGGAATCTGGGCCTTATACAAGGGTCAGATAAATACGGGAATGGTGATCGTATTTGGAATGACTTTGGGTATTATTGTTGACGATACGGTACACTTTATGAGTAAATTTCTGAGGGCCAGAAGGGAATTGGGATACGACGCGCGTCAGGCCGTTATATACGCTTTTGAAACCGTTGGTCGTGCCCTTGTGACCACTACTATAGTATTATTGGCCGGCTTTGCCGTCCTTTCTACTTCGTCATTCGCTTTAAACAGTTATATGGCGAGGATAACTGTAATCATTATACTGGCCGCACTTATTATAGATTTTATCCTCTTACCAGCATTACTCATAATTACCGGGAAGAAATCTGAAGTAAGTGAAAGCGCCACAACCCTAAAAACACAATTTCAACTAGATAAATAAAAACAGAAACGATGAAAAAAATTGGAATAAGCATATTAACCGTGGCCCTGGGCATTTTTAGCGTCATAGCCCAATCTGATGAGGAAAGAGGCCTGGAAGTTGCCAAAGCGGCCGATCTGGCCGACCAGGGGTTTGTAAGCACCATTGTGCAGTTAAAGATGACACTAAAGAATAAGAATGGGCAAACCAGTGAGAGATCACTGTCGAACCGCATTCTGGAATTGACTGAAGACGGCGACAAATCGCTTATCGTCTTTAATAGTCCCAAGGATGTCAAAGGTACTGCCACCCTGACCTACACTCATAAGATCGGTGCAGATGACCAGTGGCTCTATCTGCCTTCAATCAAGCGCGTTAAACGAATATCCTCCAATAATAAGTCGGGTCCTTTCGTAGGAAGCGAATTCGCCTACGAGGATCTGTCCTCACAAGAGGTTGAAAAGTACACTTATAAGTTCCTTAAAGAGGAAGGCAATCTGCTCTTTGTGGAACAGGATCCGGTAGATCCAAAGTCGGGATATACCCGGAGGATCGCCACCTACAACAAGGACAAAGGATATCGTCTTGAGAAGGTGGAATTCTACGACAGGAAAAATTCTCTCTTAAAGACTTTGACCTATTCTGATTACAAGTTGTATAAAGGTAAATTTTGGCGAGCCGGTAGTATGAATATGGTAAATCACCAGAGCAATAAGGAGACCTTGCTTCAGTTCAGCGACTATAATTTTGGCGCTGACCTGTCGGACGATGATTTTACCCAGGTAGCATTGCAACGGGCTGGTAAATAGGCCTTTACCTGAAGTGATAAATCCGTTAGTCGGGAAAATGCATTATTGAATGAAACAATGGCCTGTATTATGGGCGCTGTTACTGAGCGGAGCCTTCTGTGCCTCTGCTCAGGAAGCTCAGGAAGATTCTAAGAAAGCCACTCATGAATTTGAGCTGGAGCTGGAGGCAGAATTCCGATACTTTTACAAAGATGCTCAGTTCAGCGGGCAGGAAGATTTCTTTCCTTCCCTGGCAATAAGACCTGAATATTCTGTTGAATGGCGGGAAGGGGATGAAAGTCTCAATTTTCTTGGCTTTTTCAGATTAGACCGGGACGATTTCCGTACGCATGGTGATATCAGGGAATTATACTATCAGAGAGCTAAAGATAACTGGGAGTTTAATATTGGACTTAAAAAGATATTTTGGGGGGTGGCAGAGAGCAACCACCTGGTAGACATTATCAACCAGACCGATGCTGTAGAAACTTTTGACGGTGAAGAAAAACTGGGTCAGCCTATGGCCCAGATCGTCTGGAGGAATTACAAGCTCGGTACTTTTAGTTTCTTCTACCTTCCGTACCACCGAAAGCGTACCTTTCCGGGAGAAAAGGGGCGATTCAGATTTCCTGTGGTCATAGATCCGGATGATCTGAGATATGAAAGTGGTGCAGAGGAATGGCGACAGGATTTTGCCCTGAGATGGAGTCATTACTTTGGCATTTTTGATGTAGGTCTCTCTTATTTCAGGGGAAATGGCCGGGAACCTATTTTTTTCATAAATCCGGACGGCCAGATCGACGCCTTTTACCCGATTGTTGACCAGGGCGGACTGGACCTTCAAATTACTCATAATGCATTTCTATGGAAGTTCGAAGCCATTTACAGGGATACGTCAGTACAGGATTTCTTTGCGATGGTTGCCGGATTGGAATATACTTTTAGCAATATAAATGGCAATGGCTTAGATATCGGGCTGTTGGGAGAATACCTTTACGATGAGAGGGACGAGCTGGCCCTGACTGCGCTACAGAACGATATATTCTTTGGGAGCAGGATCGCTTTTAACGATACACAGGATACATCCATACTCATTGGAGGGATCACGGACCTGGAATCGAGCAGCAAAATTTTTAGCCTGGAAGCTTCCCGTAGGTTCGGCAGTAGCTGGACAGCGGAAGTGGAGGCCCGGATCTTTAGCGATATCGATGCTGAAGAACTTATTCTATCCAACTTTCAGGACGATAGCTTTTTCCGGATCTCTATCTCCAAGTATTTCTGATGTAACCGGCTTTAGGTTATAGCACTTCATACTAGTTCTTAAATTAGAATTTTAGTCTGTCTCATATTCGAATTTGTTACAATATGAAATCGGAAATATGTACTTTTACGAGCCTTTTCAAACCAGTTAAATGAAGCAGATTACAAACGACATTTTAATGATCCGCCCGGTCAATTTTCGGATGAATGAACAGACCGCCGTAAATAACTATTTCATGGAGGAATTGGGGATCAGGAATGGAGATATCAATTCTCAGGCACAGCAGGAATTTGATGATCTGGTAGATGTACTTGAAGAAATTGGGGTCAACGTTATTGTAGTAGATGATCTTAAGGTACCCGATACTCCGGATTCCGTATTTCCAAATAACTGGATCTCCTTTCACGCGTCCGGGACCGTTGTTCTATATCCCATGTTTGCTGAAAACCGCAGGCTGGAGAGGCGAGAAGACATTCTGGATATCCTGGAAAAAAGAGGATTCAAAATAGAACAGGTTATCGACTATAGTCCGGCTGAGCGGGATTCACTTTTTCTTGAAGGAACAGGTAGTGTGGTCAAGGATAGAGTGCATCAAAAGGCATACTGTGCCTTGTCAGACAGGGCACACGAGGAATTAATCCTTGAATTTTGCGAAGATTTCCATTGCACGCCCGTTATTTTTACCGCCTATCAGTCTGTTGATAAGCAAAGACTGCCTATTTATCACACCAACGTAATGATGTGTATTGCTGAGGAATATGCAATTATTTGCCTTGATTCAATTGACGATATAGAAGAACGCAAGAATGTAGTATATCACCTTGAAGAGACGGGCAAAGAAGTGGTTGAAATTACGGAAGAACAAATGCATAGTTTCGCAGGTAATATGCTTCAGGTGGCCGGAAAGGACGGTCAGCGTTATCTTGTAATGAGTTCCTCGGCCTATAACAGTCTTCGACCGGAACAGTTAGAAACACTTGAGAAATACAACCCGGTTGTTCACAGTTCTCTTAAAACAATTGAAACCTGTGGTGGAGGAAGCGCGCGTTGTATGATAGCAGAAGTATTCTTACCCAGGGCATAACGGCTGAGTAGTATAGAATTGCCCGAACTATTTGCTATTTCGATTTTCGAATCTGATACAGATAAATCACCGTCATCACCACCATAAAAAAGGAGAATGGCAGGGAGGTGATAATCAATAGTTTTTGAATGGCCACCAGCACATCGATATCTTCTTTGGCGTGCCCCAGCAAAATAAGCGCCAGGGTGCTGATCAGAACAATTAAAGACCAGAGCAGCCTGTGAGAACGCCTCGGGGTTTTTTTACCCCTGTCGGTGAACATGCTCAATACCAGGACCGCCGAATCAACGGAGGTCACCAGGAAGCTAATCAATAAAAAGATGGTGGTGAAATGAAGGAGTCCGGCTAGTTCGTATGATTCAAAAAAGACGAATATGGAAGAGAATACATTGTCGAATTCGCCCTGGTAAGATCCCCAGCTATCTATCATTTGAAATGCAGAAGTGCCGAAAACTGAAAACCAGAAAAAAGTACCCAATGAGGGAACGATCATAACGCCAAGTAATAACTGCCTGATAGTGCGTCCCCGGGAGATCCGGGCAATAAAAATGCCGGTAAAAGGCGCCCAGGCAAGCCAGAATGCCCAGTAATAAAATGTCCAGTCGGTAAGAAAATCCAGGCCGGGATCATATGCACCATAGGCAACACTCATAGGGATAAAATCTACGAAGTAGGCGGCACAGGCCTTTACATAGGAAACCAGAATAGCCCACATATCATTGGTAAGGAATATGTAGGCCATCAATAGCAGGGTGATCAGGATGTTGAACTTTGAAATTACTTTAATCCCCTTGTTTACTCCTTTCCAGACCGAAATAAAGGCCAGGATGGAAATGAGTACTGCAAGGGCCAGTGCCGTACCAATACCATAGTGCTGATCACTGATATAGTTCAGACCTCCATTGATCTGGGCCGTTCCAAGTCCCACAGCAGCGATCAAGCCAAAAACGGTTGTAATTATGGTCATGATATCAATGCCCTGCTTTACGGGCTTGCTGTGAACAGCATCTTCCACCGTGCTACTCACCTTTACTGGTTTATGCTTAACAAAAAGCGCATTTCCA
>CAJHXL010000054.1_pt1 | contig 29160 bp, 27 predicted proteins | sample 9198601 | NCBI WGS metagenome assembly CAJHXL01 (sample SAMEA7708277, study PRJEB35096) | sediment metagenome | biome: marine neritic benthic zone biome [ENVO:01000025]; feature: sediment [ENVO:00002007]; material: shallow marine sediment [ENVO:03000034] sea grass bed [ENVO_01000059] ...
AAAACGTTGGACTGAAGACCGAAGACTGAAGACCGAAGACTGAAGACCGAAGACTGAAGACCGAAGACCGAAGACCGAAGACCGAAGACCGAAGACCGAAGACCAAAGTCGGCAGTGCGAGGTACGAGGTGGGAGGTACGAAGTGGGAGGTTGTGTGCTGGTTTGCAGCAGGCAGGAGTTAATTGAAAATTGGGAATGGATAGCGAGTGAATTTAATTAGACTTTTTCAAAAGCGAATGGCGGAAAGGGTTGGGATAAGAAATACTATAAAACTGCTTAGCAGTGCAAGAACAGAAATTCGACATCAAGCGGTGGCATCATTGCGAGGGTAGCGTGGCAATCTCCCAAATTTATGGGATTGCTTCATTTCATTCGCAATGACAGATCAATTCGATGACTCAACAAATCGACAAATCAACGAAAATCGAATCAACGATAAACGAAATAGTAGGCAGTGATGAAATCATGTTGAAAGTAACGGCATCTATATATGCTGCGAATCAACGCAGAACGAAATAGTAGGCAGTTCGCAGTGGCAGTAGGCAGTGATGAAATCATGTTGAAAGTAAAGGCATCTATATATGCTGCGAATCAACGCAAAACGCAGAACGAAAAACATTTAAACAACTAAACGATTCAACTCTTCAACAATAAAAAACCCCAATCTTTCGATCAGGGTTTTGATGATTCTTTGAAAACTTTAAAGATTATTTTTTCTTTTCCGCTTCCATTTTATCCTTCAAGGCCTGCAACTGTTCGTTGGCGTCACCAAGCGTAGGCTTGGCTTCATCAGCAGCGGCAGCGGCCTTTTTCTTAGCAGCCTTAACATTGCGCTGTTCTTCTTCACGGAAGATCGCAGTATGACTGGCTACAACTCTTTTAAATTCCTTGTTGAATTCAATGATCTTGAAATCGGCCTCTTCTCCCTTGGTCAGTTTCTTACCATCTTCCTTCTCCATATGACGCTGAGGAACAAATGCCGTGATATCGCCGTTAAAATCGATAACAGAACCTTTGTCCACTACCTCGGTAATAGAGGCTTTATGAACCGTTCCCACTGCGAATTCCTTCTCGTACTTATCCCAGGGGTTCTCAGTCGTCTGCTTGTGACCTAAGCTTAACTTACGACCTTCCACATCCAGTTCCAGTACCTCAACTTCCAGTGTATCACCTACGGTAACAAACTCCGACGGGTGCTTGATCTTCTTAGTCCAAGACAGGTCTGAGATATAGATCAATCCATCAATACCCTCTTCCAGCTCAACGAAAACACCGAAATTGGTAAAATTTCGTACAATTCCTTTATGCTTAGATCCTACAGGATACTTGGTAGTGATATCGGTCCATGGATCCGGAGTAAGTTGCTTGATTCCCAAGGACATCTTACGATCTTCCCTGTCAAGAGTAAGAACAACAGCTTCCAGCTCGTCTCCAACCTTTACAAAATCCTGTGCTGAGCGTAAATGCGTAGACCAGGACATCTCAGAAACGTGTATCAGACCTTCAACTCCTTCAGCAACTTCCAGGAAGGCGCCGTAATCTGCAATTACAACTACTCTGCCTTTTACCTTGTCACCTACTTTGATCTCATCACCCAGTGCATCCCACGGATGCTTTTCAAGTTGTTTCAGACCTAATTGGATTCTCGACTTATTGTCGTCAAAATCAAGGATTACAACATTGAGTTTCTCATCAAGTTCAACTACCTCATTGGGGTGATTGATCCTGCTCCAGGAAAGGTCGGTGATATGAATAAGTCCGTCAACACCACCCAAATCGATAAAGACTCCGTAAGAGGTGATATTTTTAACCACACCTTCCAGAACCTGTCCTTTTTCAAGCTGGCTGATGATCTCACGTTTCTGCTCTTCTATATCTGCTTCGATAAGTGCTTTGTGAGATACAACTACGTTCTTGAACTCGTGGTTGATCTTAACCACTTTGAATTCCATGGTCTTCCCTACATACTGATCGTAATCCCTGATGGGCTTTACATCAATCTAGAACCTGGAAGAAAGGCTTCGATACCGAATACGTCTACGATCATTCCACCTTTGGTTCTGCACTTGACAAAACCTGTTACCACTTCTTCTTTATCATGAGCCGCATTTACACGGTCCCATGCCTTAATAGTTCTTGCCTTTCTGTGAGAAAGCACTAACTGACCACTCCTGTCTTCGCGGATGTCAATCAATACTTCTACCTTGTCCCCTACTTTAAGACCAGGATTATACCTGAACTCATTTAAGGAAATAACACCTTCAGATTTGGCGTTAATATCTATGATAGCCTCCCTGTCTGTAAGATGCGTCACAACGCCTTCCACTACTTCTTCATCTGCAGTGTCGACAAAGTTCTCCGCAACTAATTTCTCAAACTCCTCGAGTTTAGCATCTTCGATGGTCTCAATACCTTCTTCGTACTTCTGCCAATCGAAATTCTTTAAAAACTCCTGAGGGTCCTGCTTGGGAGCCTCCTTTTTTTCTTCTTTTACTACCTCTGCGGTTTGCTCCGCCTGAGGTGTTGTTTTTTCTTCAGCCATATGCTGACTTAATTTGTATTCCACGGTGACACAAGAGTTAAACAATGACCGCAGAAGCAGTTATATTTTTTTTACACCTTTCCTTTTCCTCTTGCTGATTTGTTAAAAAGGAGTGCAAAAATACAATTAAATAATGGCATTACCAATAGACCAAACAACTGCATAGGTATTAGCTGTAAAATTATTGGGGAATTGTGCCGGGATACAGGGTGTTCTTTGTATCTTAACTCCCTAATTGTTAACTAGTAATTGCACAAACATGAGCGTAAAATCTAAGTACCAGGCCGTATTGGACCTGGGCGAAAATCTGGGCATCCAGGATGGTGATGTAAGAGAAGAAAACGGGGTATTGAAAGTAAAAGGTCAGGCCAGTACCCAATATGAAAAAAACGTCATCTGGGATAAGATAAAGGAAATCGGCGGAGATAAACCAGGAGATATTATGGCCAATATTACCGTTGCCGATGATTCTGTTTATCACAGGCACGTAGTTCAAAGTGGTGAGTCGCTTAGTAAGATTGCGAAGCACTACTACGGGGACCCAATGAAATACAAGGCGATCTTCGAGGCCAACACAGGCATCTTAAAGAATCCGGATCTGATTTATCCCGATCAGGAGTTGGTTATTCCAAATCTCTAGTCATCTGGCTATCTAATAATAGTCTGTGAAGATGTAATAAAAGGAGCACTGAAAAGTGCTCTTTTTTTATATGGTCTGATCAATAGTGGTACGAGCCAGTTGATATACTTTTTCAAACTGCTCTTCCAGACCCAGTTCACTATTGTCCAGTTCAACAGCGTCCTCAGCTTTTATCAGCGGAGAGAATTCACGATGAGAGTCAATATAATCTCTTTCCCTTATATTTCTCAGCACCTCCTCGTAACTTACCTCCTCACCCCTGGCAAGCAACTCTTTATAGCGCCTGTCTGCCCTGACATCCGGTGCAGCTGTGATGAATATTTTTAGTTCCGCATCCGGAAATACAACGGAACCTATATCCCTTCCATCCATCACCACGCCTTTATCCTTGCCCATTTCCCTTTGAATACTTACCAGTTTTTCCCTCACCTCCTTCACAACCGACACCTGGCTCACTGCATCGGATACCTCCAGGGTCCTGATCTCATTTTCTACATTCTCTCCATTTAAATAGATGTCCGAGTGTCCCGTATTCGGGTCATAGACAAATTCCAATGATATTTCGGGAAGTTTTGCAACAAGAGCCGCGCATTCCGGATCAGAATCCTGAACAAAATTATTCCTGAGAGCAAATAGGGTTATGGCGCGATACATGGCGCCGGAATCGACATAGAGGTAGTCCAGGGCTCTTGCAAGCTGCCTGGCAACGGTACTCTTACCCGTAGAGGAAAAACCATCAATAGCTATGGTGATCTTACTCATGAATCCAAATGTAACGAGAATATGCTAAAAAAAAAGCCGGAAGAGTTTTAATCTTTCCCGGCTTATAGCTACAACTACCAAATCTTATTACAGGGTTTTGGCGTTTTTGACTTTCTGTGAAGTTATCGCAATATCAATTACTTCGCTCATTTCACTCACATAATGGAACTTGAGCCCTTTTAGATACTCCTGCTTGATTTCCAGGATATCTTTTTCATTGTCTTTGCAAAGTATGATCTCCTTGATACGAGCTCTTTTGGCAGCAAGGATCTTTTCCTTGATACCACCTACAGCTAACACCTTACCCCTCAAGGTTATCTCACCCGTCATAGCAAGACTTTTCTTCACCTTCCTCTGGGTAAATAGCGATACTAATGAAGTAAGCATGGCTATCCCGGCACTGGGTCCGTCTTTAGGTGTAGCACCCTCAGGTACATGGATGTGCACATTGTATTTATCAAATATAGCGGGGTCGAGGTCAAATTGTTTTGCATTCGACTTGATATATTCAAGGGCGATGGTTGCCGATTCCTTCATCACTTTCCCGAGGTTTCCGGTGATATTCATCATACCCTTGCCCGGGGAAAGTATCGATTCAATAAAGAGTATATCGCCTCCCACACTGGTCCAGGCCAGACCTGTAACCACCCCTGCTACCTCGTTATTCTCATATTTATCCCTTTCCAGGCGGGCAGGCCCGAGCACCTTCTCGATATCCTCGTTAGAAACAGTCACTTTATACTCCTCTTCAATAGCTATAGACTTGGCCGCATAACGGACCATTTTAGCGATTTGCTTTTCCAGACCACGGACACCCGATTCCCTGGTATAGCCCTCCACGATCTTCTCCAACTGACGTTTTCCTATTTTCAGGTCTTTTGATGTAAGGCCGTGCTCCTTCAATTGCTTAGGCATCAGATGCCTTTTACCGATCTCAACCTTTTCTTCAATAGTATAACCAGTTACATTAATGATCTCCATCCGGTCTCTTAAAGCCGGCTGAACTGAAGCAAGGCTGTTGGCCGTAGCGATAAACATGACTTTGGAAAGGTCATAACCAACCTCAAGGAAGTTGTCGTGAAACTCACTGTTCTGTTCCGGATCAAGTACCTCGAGCATGGCTGAAGAAGGGTCGCCCTGATAGGAATTAGACAATTTGTCTATTTCATCCAGTATAAATACCGGATTAGAGGTTCCGGCCTTTTTTATATTTTGAAGTATGCGACCGGGCATGGCTCCTATATAGGTCTTTCGGTGCCCCCGTATCTCGGCTTCATCTCTTAATCCACCCAGCGACATACGCACATATTCCCTGCCCAGGGCTTCCGCTACAGATTTGCCAAGCGAAGTCTTACCAACTCCGGGAGGGCCAAACAGACAGAGTATAGGCGATTTCATATCGCCACGAAGCTTAAGAACCGCCAGGTATTCTATGATCCTGCGCTTAACATCTTCCAGGCCGTAGTGGTCGCGGTCCAGGATGCGCTGGGCTCGTTTTAGATCAAACTTATCACTGGAATATTCGTCCCAGGGGAGGTCAAGAAACAAGTCGAGGTAATTGCGCTGAATAGAATACTCGGCCACCTGCGGATTCATCCTTTGCATTTTGGCCAGTTCCTTATTAAAGTGCTCTGCTACTTTCTTATCCCATTTTTTCTCTTCCGCCTTTTCCTGCATCTCCTGGATTTCTTCATCATACGAGACTCCGCCCAGTTCCTCCTGGATGGTCTTCATTTGCTGATGTAGAAAATACTCCCGTTGTTGCTGATCCAGGTCGCTTTTCACCTTCGACTGTATATCCTTCTGAAGTTCCAGTTTTTGGTGCTCCACATTCATATACTTTAATGTGGCCATGGCCCTTTCCTGAAGATCACCTATTTCCAGCAAATCCTGTTTGTCCTTTACATCAAGGTTCAGGTTAGAAGAAACAAAGTTGATCAGGAAGGAATTGCTTTGAATATTCTTTATAGCGAAGGAAGCCTCACTTGGAATATTCGGGTTGTCCCTGATAATCTTAAGTGCCAGCTCTCTTATAGAATCTATGATCGCCATAAACTCCTTATCATCCGGAATGGGTCGCTGCTCGCTAGCTTCCCGGATAGTAGCCGTCATATAGGGCTGTTCGGTAAGCACTTCTGCCAATTCAAAACGTTTTTTACCCTGCAGGATAACAGTTGTATTTCCATCGGGCATCTTGAGGACTCTTAATATTCGGGCCACTGTGCCCAGTGTATGTATATCAGTCACCCGTGGATTCTCGGTCTCCTCATCCTTCTGTGCCACTACTCCGATCACCTTGGACCCCTTGTTGGCATCTTTTATAAGGTTAATAGAAGTATCTCTACCGGCTGTGATTGGTATCACCACACCGGGAAAAAGTACAGTATTTCTAAGTGGAAGTATCGGTAAAGTCTGAGGCAGAACTTCATTATTCATTTCCTCTTCATCCTCAGGGGTAAGTAAGGGTATCAATTCTGAATCCTCATCTATACCTTGCAACGACATATTGTCAATATTTGAAATCTTAAATTCTCCCATATTCAAATTATCGGTCATTCTGTCACCCATGGACAGAATTTGAAATTTTTCTTCTTCTTTAAAAGGGGTCAAAAGTACTGAAAACAATGTTTACAGTGCTTCTCGGACCTCATTTTTCAAATTATCAAGGCAATTCCCATGCCAACAAAATATATTTTTTAAAAAACTGTAACAATCCATATCTTAAATTATCTATAAGACAAAGCATTTACTTTTTGAGCCTAAAAACTGAACATATAGATACACTATTGCAGTGGTGTCTGGAAGGTAGACAAAGTGCCCAGCTGGAAGTTTATAACAGGTATTATTCAGCCATGTTTAACACAGCTTTCAGAATAGTAAAAGATAGCGCAGAAGCTGAAGATGTAATGCAGGAATCATTTTTAAATGCTTTTACCAAACTGCATACATTCAAGGCAGAAGTCACCTTCGGAGCCTGGTTAAAACGAATTGTGATTAACAATAGTATCTATCATTACAGGAAGCAACAACAAAGAAGTGAGGTGTCGCTTGATGATAAGCTTTACAAGGTCGAAGATAATGATGGATTTGTTTCGGATTATGAGAGTACAAGACAAAAGGCTCAAAAAGTATTGGAAACCATGAACCGTTTAAAAGACAACTACAGAGTTTCTTTGACCTTACACCTCATTGAAGGATATGATTATGAGGAGATCAGTGAAATTATGGATATCAGTTATGCTAACTGTCGCACCATGATTTCCAGAGCCAAAGAGAAAAAAAAAAAAAAAATGATAAGCGCATAAGGATGAGTTTACAGAACGAAAATCTGGAGGAATTATTTAAGGAATTAAGAGGATCACTTGACCTGGAAAAACCTTCTGAAGGCCACCAGCAGAGATTTCTTGAGAAGCTGAATGCTTCCAAAGGAGTGGTGGGTATTACAGCTAGGAAACGCAACTGGTGGAAACCATTGTCTATTGCGGCGAGTATTGTCTTGCTGATAGGTCTGGGAATCGGATTCCTGAATCAACAACAGACAGTTGAACAGCGGGTAGCTGAAATCTCGCCCGAAGCCTCCCAGACACATTTCTATTTTGCCAGTCTCATAGAAGAACAGGTACGGGAACTGGAGAAACAGAGTAGCCCCGAAACAGAGTCGATTATCAGTGATACCATGCAGCAGCTCGATAAGCTGGAGCAGGATTACAAGCGACTGGAACAGGATCTGGTAAACGGTGGAGACAGCCGGTTGATCCTGAGTGCGATGATCGTAAACTTCCAAACCAGAATTGACCTCCTGCAAGAGGTAATGAACCAAATTGACAGTATTAAGAATTTAAAAACATTTGATGATGAAAACTTTACTATTTAAGTATGCCATTTTAGTGCTTCTAATTTCCCCCACTGCACTTACGGCGGGAGGAGGAAAGTTTAAAGGCAGGCACACCAAGGAAAAAACGATTAAGAAGGAGTTCAGTGTAGATGCCAATGCCCTCCTGAAGGTAAAGAACCGATATGGAAACCTCACCTTAACTTCCTGGGATCAGGACAGAATTGAGATCGAAGTACATATTAAGACCAACGGAAATAACGAAGAGAAGGTACAAAAACGCCTTAACGAGATAGACGTGGAATTCGAGGCCAGCAGTACTATGGTTTCAGCAAAAACAGTATTCGGCAATAAGGGTAACAGCTGGGGCTGGAACTGGGGTAAGAAGAATAATGTAAACGTTCAGGTGAATTACACCATAAAATTGCCGGTAAAAAACAGCGTTCACCTCAACAATGATTACGGTACTATTATGCTTGACAGGATAGACGGTCATGCAAAGATCAACTGCGATTACGGCAGATTGGATATTGGCGAATTAAGAGGAAGAAATAACGAATTGAATTTTGACTATACCTCAAAATCAAGCATTGCTTATATCAACAGCGCAAAGATCACGGCCGACTATTCCGGATACACCATAGAAAAAGCAGGCGACCTCGATATCAATGCAGATTATACCAATTCAACTATCGGTGAAATGGGTAATCTCACCTACTCAACCGATTATGGCAACCTTGAGATCGGGAAAGCTGAAAATGTGCAGGGTAACGGTGATTATATAAAAGTAAAACTGGGTACTATACACGGGAATGTCGATATCAATGCCGATTATGGAAACATCCATATAGACAGGATGGCCGAAGACGCGGGTAATATCAGTATCAGAACAGATTATACCGGTATAAAAATTGGCTACGACCCGAACTATGCCTTCGATTTTGAAATATCCACCGAATATGCCGGTGTTAACGGTAAGGACGACTTTGAAGTCAACATAAGCAAAGAAAGATCCAATGAACGCTATTACAAGGGTTATTACAGTGTTGAGAATAGTGGCAACATGGTGAATATCACCAGTGATTACGGCGGAATTACATTCTACAAAAACTAAAACCTGACCATACGATGAAAAAAGCAATCCTGATATTCACAGTCCTGCTGCTAGGTAGCATGGCGTTTGCAAGTAGCTCAGTTATTGACGCGGCAACAGAAGAACGCAATGTTGGAGAATACGAATCCATTCATATCTCGGGCTGGTACGATGTAACCCTGGTAGACGGGAAGGAAGGGAAAATCACTCTGGAAGGCAAAGCCAGTGTCCTGGAGAACATCACCACAGAGGTGGTCAATGGAAAATTAAAAATTAAATGGGACAAAAATGTCAATTTAAATCCCTTCCAGGGAATGTCTAAGGTGTTGATCACCATTCCGGTTGAGGAAATTGACGCAGTCGTACTTTCCGGCTCAGGATCTGTGGTAAGCGATAAAACATTAAAGTCGGATACCTTTGATACAACACTTTCAGGATCAGGAACACTTGATCTCAGTATCGAAACAAATTCCTTAACATCAAGTATTTCAGGTTCCGGAAATACAGTACTAAGTGGCAAGACAGCTACCTATAAAGTACAGGTCTCGGGTTCCGGGGATGTAAAGGCCTTCGGACTTAAAGCGGATGATGTAACTGCCAGCATCAGCGGATCGGCCAAAGTTAAAGTATATGCCAATACTTCTATTACGGCCAGTATATCCGGTTCCGGCGACGTGAGGTATATGGGGCCTGCTACAAAGATAAACAGCAAAGTATCCGGGTCCGGATCTGTTACGAAAGGTTAATAATGAACATCAATATCTAATACAAGAACTATAAAATCATGAGAAAATTAATAATCCTAGCCCTTGTTATTGCCATTGCTCCATCCATGAATGCACAATGGAAAAAAGTAAAAGGTAACGGCAATATGGTAACTATTGAAAGATCAACAGCAGATTACGATGAAATTGCTGTCGCCGGTTGGTTTGACGTTGAATTGGTTTCCGGGACCGAAGGCCAGTTGACAATAAGAGGTGAGGAAAACTTACTGGAGTATATCAAAACTGAGGTCAAGGACGATAAGCTGGTTGTTAAGGTTAAAAACGGGGTGAACCTAAAGCCTTCTTCCTGGGGCAATGGCGGTGGAATTAAGGTAACCGTACCCGTGGAAGAGATAGAATCTGTAAGTCTTTCCGGTTCCGGCGATATTGTGGGAAGTACTATTTTGAAAGCTGATAACTTCAGTACCAGGGTTTCGGGATCAGGCGATGTCAGTTTAAACGTTGAGGCTCAGACTGTGGAGGCATCGTTGTCGGGATCAGGTGATATTAATCTAAGTGGTAATACGGGTGATTTTGAAGTCCGTGTTTCCGGCTCCGGCGATGTAAAGGCATATGACCTGAGCGCCAATAATGTAGAAGCCACTATTTCCGGCTCGGCCGATGTAAAGGTGACGGCCAACGAAATGTTAGTAGCCAGGGTATCCGGATCAGGGGATATCCATTACAAGGGCAATCCGAAAAAAATTGACAGTAAAGCATCCGGTTCAGGGGAAATATCCAAAGGATAGATCAAAGGACGAACTGCTAAGGACAGGAATACCCGGGATTCAATTCCGGGTATTTTCGTTTACCCTCCTGAGCATAATTGCACCGGCAATAAAGAATATTCCAAGAAATATCGCGGCATTCCTCATACTACCGGTCGCCTGGGCCACAAAGCCGTAAAGGAATGTTCCTATTACGATTCCGATCTTTTCAGCCACATCGTAAAAACTAAAAAAGGAGGCAGTGTCTATTGTTTTTGGGAGGAATTTCGAATAGGTAGATCTGGAAAGTGCCTGAATCCCACCCATTACAAGGCCCACACAGCCGGCAGCCGCATAGAACTCGTTGGGGGATACCAGAAAATAGGCATAGATACAGATCCCGATCCAGAGTATATTGATCACGATGAGCGTTTTAATATTCCCGTATAATTCTGAGGCCCTTGCCGTAAGTGTAGCTCCAATTATCGCCACGAGCTGGATGAGCAGAATGCTCACAATGAGACCTGTGGTCCGCTCCTCATCAGAACCCCACTGTATCTCTTCCTCGCCGAAATAAGTAGCGATCAGCATGACAGTCTGCACGGCCATACTGTAAACAAAAAAGGCTCCCAAATAGCGCTTGAGTCTGGTTTCCCTGGCCATTTGTCGCCATACACCCCGGAGTTCCCTAAAACCATTCAGAACCACATGATGCCGTTCCCCTTCTCTTTTATTTCCCTTGGGTAAGTAAAAAAAGGTGTACTGGCTAAAAACGATCCACCAGATACCTACAGTAATGAAGGAAAGCTTCATGGCTTTCACCTCTGCTGCTTCGGTAGCATCTCCCGCTATACCAAATAGCTCCGGTTTCATCACCATTGCAAGGTTGAGTACCAATAAAAGCACACTGCCTATATAGCCCAGACTGTATCCCTTTGCACTCACCCTGTCTTGCTGTTCGGGGAAGGCAATGTCCGGTAAATAGGAATTGTTGAGGGCAAAACTGACCCAAAAACCCACCAGTCCAAAGAAATAAGAAGTCAGTCCAAGGTAAATATCACTAAGTGAAAACCAATAGAGCCCGATACAAGACAATGCTCCCAGGTAACAAAAGAACTTCATAAATACCTTCTTGTTACCGAGATAGTCGGCGATTCCGGATATCAAGGGGGTAATAAGGGCAATGAAAAGAAAGGCTGCAGAGGTAACATAGCTGATCAGTGGAGCCCTGGCAATTTCACCACCAAATACCTCAATCCTTTCGATGCCTTCTATCCGGAACAGCGCCCCGTAGAAGATGGGAAAAACTGCAGAAGATATGACGAGGCTGTATACAGAATTTGCCCAGTCGTAAAACGCCCAGGCATTCAATAGTCTTTTACTTCCTTTTATAGGGGTTCTTGCCATGTATAAAGAAACTCCGGTAGCGGTGAAACCGTGCCCAAGATAAAATATTTGAGCAATTAATTCGAGTATTTGCTATTTGAAGCTGGTTACCCCAAATTTTCTGGCCTCTGCTTTGGCAAGTGGTGCCCATTTGGTCAAATTGGCTATTCTTGTATCACTGGAAGGATGTGTACTGAGAAACTCCGGAGGTACGTTACCTCCGGCATTGGCCTTCATGCGCTTCCAAAGTTCCGGCGCTTCATCGGGATTGTATCCGGCAATAGCCATTATCTGCAAACCGATCCTATCTGCCTCTGTTTCATGGCTCCTGCTGAAAGGCAGCATACCCCCTACTGTAGTACCGACACCATAAGCCATATTAAAGGTATTTCTGGTTTCGGGATCTGAAATCGCAACATTGCCGGCTACAGCTCCAACGGCTTGTAAGGTGCTGGCGCTCATACGCTGTGCGCCGTGGTCTGCCAGGGCATGTGCCACTTCGTGACCCATGACTACGGCAATACCTGTTTCGCCCTGAGCAATTGGCAGGATCCCTGTATAAAAAACGATCTTTCCACCGGGCATACACCAGGCATTTACTGCTTTGTCGTCAACCAGATTATAATCCCAGCGGTAGTCTTTCAGATAACCTGGATAGCCATTTGAAGTCAACCATCTCTCGGCCGCTGAAGCAATCCGCTGACCAACCTTGGTTATCATCTCCGCCTCATCTGTGTTTTCAACAACCTTGTTTGCACCCAGGAATTGGTCGTACTGATCAAAAGCCATCGGGAAAATCTGACTGTTAGGATAAAAATTCAAGGTCTTTTTTCCTGTGAAAGGATTTACCTTACAGGCAGCTACACCTAAGAAAACAATAAGTACTAAAACTAACTTTTTCATCCTTCTAAAATTAACCCGGGTAAATTACGAAATAATCACTTTCCCATGATATGTAACTCCGTAAATCCTTTATCTATCTCAATGCTGTTATTACCGTTTAAACCCGCTTCTTTAAGCGAAATAATCACATTGTCTACTTCTATTTCGGCAATTTTAAACGGCAGACCGATCAGATTTATCTTGATGGTCTCATAGGCTGTTATAAATGTGCCATCCTTGAATTGTTGAATGATCAATTCATTCTTTTTACCGTTGAGCTTGAAATTTCTGATACTGTAAATCCCTTTGGTATAGTCAAATCCTTCCTGCTCATCCTCATATAGTGTAGATTGCTCGATCCCTTCTTTGTAATAGGCGTCCAGTGTCAGTTCATCGATCTCTTTTTCACCTACATATTGCTGAACCGGATACTTGGGTATAATGGCGCCTTCTTTAATAAAGATCGGGATCTTATCCAGATCGGCTACCACCCATTTCTCAGTTCCTCCTTCTACTAGTTCACCAGTCCAAAAGTTATGCCACTTTCCCTTGGGGATGTACATGCGCCTGCCTTTGGCATTTGGTTCCTGCACAGGACATACCAGAATATGATCGCCAAATATGAACTCATCGGTCCGGAAATGTGTCTGGCTGTCTTCCTGGTCATAATATACCAGCGACTTTAACATGGGTACCCGGTTTCTGGAATACTTCCAGAACATGGTATACAAATAGGGCAGTAACTGGTAGCGCAGCTCAATGAATTTTCGCACAATGTCTGTGACTTCCGTATCAAATGACCAGGGTTCCTGGTCTCCGTGGTCACCACTGGAGTGTACCCTGAAGAAGGGGTGGAAAACCCCCAGTTGCACCCATCTGGCAAATAGTTCACCGCTTGGCTGCTCCGCAAATCCACCGATATCGGACCCAACAAAGGACATCCCGCTCATACACATCCTTTGCACCTGCACATTGGCAATCCACAGGTGTTCCCAACTGGCAACATTATCACCGGTCCATGTAGATGTAAATCGCTGTGCCCCTGAGTACGCAGCACGGGTAATTACAAAAGGCCTTTTTGGGAATACATATTTCTTTACACCCTCATAGGTGGCCCTCACCATTTGTGTTCCGTATATATTATGGGCCTTTCTGTGACTGCAAGGATGCCCGTCGTAATCATGGCGGGTATCCAATGGTGCGGTTTTGGATGGAACTTCCATCACCGCGGGTTCATTCATATCATTCCAGACCGCATGGACTCCGATCTCGGCCATCATTTCCTTATAGAGTTCAGACCACCATTTGCGCACTTTCGGATTGGTAAAATCAGGGAAACTGCATTCCCCGGGCCATACCTTGCCCCGCATGATGGGTCCGTCTCCGCGCTTACAGAAATAATCGTTTTCCAATGCTTCTCTGTATACCCAATAGTCCCTGTCTACCTTAATCCCCGGATCGATCATGGCAACTGTCTTGAACCCGTCCTTATAAAGATCGTCGATCATCTTTTTAGGATCGGGAAACTTTTTTTCATCCCAGGTAAAGCAACGGAATCCATCCATATAGTCTATATCCAGGTAGATGGCATCACAAGGGATCTTTAGTTTTCTGAATTTTCTGGCGATTTCTTTTACACGGCTTTCAGGGAAATAACTCCATTTAGACTGATGAAAGCCCAAAGCCCACAATGGCGGTAATTCTGGTGTTCCGGTCAGGTCTGTATAAGCCTTCACCACTTTGGACATTTCCGGACCGTAAAAGAAATAGTAATTCATCTCCCCTCCATCGGCCCAGAAACTAGTGACATTCCGTTTCTCATGTGAGAAATCGAAATGAGTCATAAACGTGTTGTCAAAGAATACACCATAGGCAATATTACTGTGCAGGCCAACGTAAAAAGGAATCGCTTTATAGAGGGGGTCCTGATCTTTGGTATACGCATATTGATCGGTTACCCAGTTACTTACCCTTTTACCCTTTAAGTTAGTATGAGTGGCTTTGTCACCCATACCGTAGAAGCTTTCCGCGGGCTGGGTAATCTTGCTCATTTTAACCGAATTCCCTCCAAATTCATAATTCTCTTCCCAGTGAAAGCCCAGCTCGTCTTCATTTATGATAGTACCATTGAGATCGGATATCTGTATTCTCAATGTTTTTTTATCAATCAGAACCTGGATCTTAGAAGTCCTTACCAGGTACTCTGTTTTTGTTTCAGAATACTCAAGTGAATTGTATCCTCTGCTTGCGAAGGGATCTATGGCATAGGAGAAGTCGGGTTCAAACGCGTATTCCGGAGCATATCTGAAACGCAAGGCACTATTTCTCAACACCGTCAGTTCCAGCACAACCCCATTCTCGGTAGTGAAATAAAACTTATCGTTGTCTTGTTTAAACTCAACAATTGTGTTGGGGTACAAATTTCCTTTGTACTCCAGTTCTGTATTGGTAATCATGGTCGATTCATTTATTGATAATTTGCATCACCTTATCCGAGCTTCATCCTGTCAACTGCTATCCTGATCTGAATAGGTACTGCCTCATTAAGACACACAAAAAAAAGACTTTAGCCTTTAATAATAAAATACTAAGCAGGCCAATTATGAACTACAACGATTGCGTACTGTTTATTTATTTGAAAACCACCATGGCTAATGGAGGGATATTGATCTCTACAGACTGGTCATAACCGTGCCATGCTTTTTTTGTCGGTTTAACCGTAGCATTAGACATACCGCTGCCGGCATATTTCTCCAGGTCCGTATTAAATATCTCCTTTAGTTGCTTATTGCGGGGAACACCTACGCGATAATTCTCACGCGGGACAGGTGTGAAATTACAGGCGACTATGATATCGCTTTTGGAGTCATGTCCCTTTCTGATATAGGTAAGCACAGAATTTTCATGATCTCCATAGTCTATCCATTGAAATCCTTCAGGACTGAATTGTTTTTCATAAAGAGCAGGTTGTTTCCTGTACAGTAAATTGAGATCCTTGATCAGCTCCTGAATACCTGCGTGTAAATCATATTGCAGCAGATGCCAGTCCAGACTGTACTGGAAATTCCATTCTGACGATTGTCCAAACTCACCCCCCATAAACAAAAGATTACTGCCGGGATGAGTAAACATATAACCGTATAGCAATCTCAGGTTGGCAAATCGCTGCCATTCATCCCCTGGCATTTTATAGAGCAGGGATTGTTTCCCGTATACTACTTCGTCATGGGAAAAAGGAAGCATGAAATTTTCAGTAAAGGCATAGGTCATACTAAAGGTAAGATCATTCTGATGATGCCTTCTGTATATAGGTTCCTTCTTAAAGTATTCCAGGGTATCGTGCATCCAGCCCATCATCCATTTCATGCCAAATCCCAATCCGCCTATGCTTACCGGCTTCGAGACCATAGAAAATGAGGTAGATTCCTCTGCTATGGTCTGTACATCCGGGAAACTTTTATAAACTTCTTCATTGAGTTCCCGGATAAATGAAATAGCTTCCAGGTTTTCATTATTACCATAAATATTGGGTTCCCATTCCCCCTCTTCCCTGGAGTAATCCAGATAAAGCATGGATGCCACCGCATCAACTCTCAGACCATCCACATGGAACTGGTCTAACCAGAAAAGGGCGTTGCTGATCAGGAAAGCTCTCACCTCATTCCTGCCGTAGTTAAAGATCAAACTCTTCCAGTCTGGATGATATCCTCTCCTGTGGTCAGGGTGCTCATAGAGGTTGGTGCCGTCAAAAAATCCCAATCCATGGGCATCTTCCGGAAAGTGAGATGGTACCCAATCCAAAATTACCCCGATATCATTTTTATGGAGCTCATCAACGAGGGTCTTAAAATCTTCAGGAGGCCCAAACCTTGAGGTTGGGGCAAAATATCCGGTTAGCTGGTAGCCCCAGGAAGGATCAAAGGGGTATTCCATTACGGGCATGAATTCTACATGGGTAAAATTCATTTCTTTTACGTAACTCACCAGCTCTTTGGATAATTCCTTATAACTGAGGAACTCGTTGTCGTTCTTTTTCTTCCAGGAGCCCAAATGAACTTCGTATACGGAAAAGGGATTATCCAGGCCGTTTTTGGTACTCCTGTTGTCCATCCATTTTTTATCCTTCCAGGAGTATTGGTCTTCCCAAACAACCGAAGCTGTATTAGGAGGCAGCTCACAAGATCTTGCAAAAGGATCGGCCTTCTCGGTTTTTATGTCGTTGTGATGTGAGTGTATTTTGTATTTGTAAAGAGCGCCCTTGTTGACACCTGGAATAAATCCTTCCCAAATTCCGCTTTCATCCCAGCGGACCATCAACTTGTGCTCACCTTCAAGCCAGTAATTAAAATCACCAACCACAGAAATGGATTTGGCCGAAGGAGCCCATACCGCAAAGTAAGTGCCCTTTTCACCATCTACCTCCGTGAGATGGGATCCGAGTTTGTCGTATAGCCTGTAATGCTTTCCCGATTTAAAAAGGTCGATGTCAAATTCTGAGAATAAACTGTGAGGGATTACCTTACCCATATGTTTTGTGTTAGTGGTTATCTTTTATAATACTCATAATACCTTCCAGTGGTATTACGGCCCAACGCGGTCTTGAATTCATTTCATAACCGAGCTCGTAAACCGCTTTTTCGAGCATACAGTATTCCAGCAGAAATACTCGCTCCTGCCGGTAACCAATATTAATATTATTATCCTTGATAAGCGATTCATAGGTTCCCAGAAATACTCCGATAAAATACCTGTATAAACATTCACCGGCATGGAAAAGATCTTCCTGCGAATATGGATATTGCTCGCCCTCGTTAAAAATTGTGGCATAAATAGCGTAGTGAAACGATCTGAACAATCCTGCGATATCCTTTAAGGGGGGTTGTTTTACTTTGCGATCCCGTATGGTACTCTCCGGTTCTCCCTCAAAATCGAGCAGGTAGAAATCATTGTCCTTAACCAGTACCTGACCCAGGTGATAATCCCCGTGAACACGGATCCTTTCGCCCTTAAGACTGGTCCAATCAAATTTCATGAACCGCTTTCTGATATCATTTTTGCGGGAGAGGAATTCATTGGCGAGTTCCAGCGCCAGTCCTTCAAGACGATGCATATTGTTCTCCACCGTATTAAGACGGTTCTGGAATTGATATAGCAGTCGATTCTTCAACCAGACCTCATAATCCCCGTTAAAACGTTCAGGGGTAAAGGCCGTATCTTCAAATTCGGAGCCCAGGGCAATGTGCATTTCAGCTGTTCTGCGCGCCAGGACCTGTAATTTGAGAAATATGTTCAGGCCGGCCCAATCTATGATCTCCGGTGGCACATCTTTGATTCCCAACCCTTTAAAAAGATCGGTTTGTGGTAATCTATGGACATCAATCCCCTTATACTCGAGATTTGCGAAGATCTTGTTCATCTCCTTCAGCATAAATTCCCAGGCATCCCCCTGATTGGGAACTAGTTCCTGCATCAGTGCGATAGTAATATTCGCGTCTTCTGCATCCCTTATGCTCAGGCTTCCCTGGTAGGCCGGCGTATTTTTATACTCCTTCCTTTCGGAAAGGAATCGGCTCATTTCATAATCCGGATTCTTATCGGCATAGATCCTTCTGAAAAATTTTATAACACATCTGTCATTGATTATAACAGAAGTATTGCTTTGTTCCATGCCCATAAAGCGGGAAGATTCATACTGAGTTTCCCCGAAATTGACGCTTTTATGGTATTGAACCCTGGTGGTATCATTCGGTTCTGCCGTAAGTATCCTTTCAAAAACTAATTTCCTGAAAGCTTCCAGATTGATTGCATCAATTATAAATCCTTCCTGTCCTTTTATAGAAATAGGCAGTATCCTGTCTTTTTCTGCGAAGCTCTCGTCCGTAACAAAGGCTATGGGTAAAAAATAATGCTGATAAAAGGCTTCTTCAAAGTTAACTTCGAGCAAAAGACCGTAATACACCTCGCCTTTTTGCTGAATTCTAAAATATTCCTGCAGCTCTATATATTTAAGCTTACTGGCCTTTCCACCATACCAGCGCTGCTTTATTACATAGTCTTCCAGCACATCTGAAAGAAACACCTTTATGAATTTCTTATCCTCCAGTAATTCCTCCCATACTACATCAAATTTGTAGGGAGCCTGTAATAAAGAGTCCTCTTTCTTCTTAGACATAACTAGGTGTTTATTTCAAACAGATGGAATGGCAGTGCCGGGTGTATTTCCACAAAGTTCCATTCATTGTACCAAAGATACGTGCTCTCAGTTACCAAATCGTACATCCTCATTTCCTGACCGGGCTGGATGCCCATTTCATGCAAGGGCAGTTGAACCATCCCTTGCTGGGAATAATAGGGATCCAGGCTGATCACCACCAGGATCTGATCTTCTTTAGAATCGCTCCATTTGTAAAATGCCATAAGCTGTTCGTTCTCAATATGGCAAAAACGAAGGTTATTGGTCTGCTGCAGGGCAGGATGATCATGTCTGGCAGCATTTATTTTGGTGATAATATGTGTTAACTTGTTTTCGATGGTCCAGTCCCAGTGCCTTATCTCGTACTTTTCACAGTCGAGATACTCCTCCTTACCCGGCAGAGCTTCAGTAACCATATACTCAAATACAGGTCCGTAAATACCGAGATTTCCACTCAGTGTTGCTGCAAGTGCATAGCGGATAACATGCATGGCATCATTGGAGCCCTGGAGGTGATACGGGTTAATATCAGGTGTATTTGGCCAAAAGTTAGGTCGGTAATACTCCTTCATCTCACTTTGGGTGAGTTCTACCATATACTCAATGATCTCGTGTTTATGTACTCTCCAGGTGAAATAGGTATATGACTGGGAAAATCCCTGCTTGGCCAGTTGTTGCATAACCCTTGGCCTTGAAAATGCCTCTGCCAGAAATAATACATCCGGATGTTTCTTCTTCACCTCACTGATAAGCCAATTCCAGAAATAATAGGGTTTCGTATGCGGATTATCTACCCTGAAAATAGAAACTCCGCAATCTACCCACTGCAGCGTTACTTCCAGCAATTCCTGCCATAATTCCCTGTAAGCCTCAGTTTCAAAATGGAAGTTGACAATATCCTGATATTTCTTTGGCGGATTTTCGGCATATTGAATCGTTCCATCGGGTCTTTTTCTGAACCATTCCGGATTCGAAGTTAGATAAGGGTGGTCCGGTGCCGCCTGGAAAGCAAGATCGAGGGCTATTTCAATGCCATGGCTCTCAGCCCTTTTTACCAGGGCCCTGAATTCATCTTCGGTACCCAATTCAGGATGTATGTCTCTATGACCCCCGAGACGGGACCCAATGGCCCAGGGCACACCAGAATCATCTTCCTCGGCATCTACCGTATTATTCCTTCCTTTCCGGTTTACCTCTCCTATAGGATGGATAGGCGGAAAATATACCGTATCAAAGCCCATGGCAGCAACCCGTGGAAGCAAGCGTTCACAATCTTTGAACGTACCATGATTTCCGGGCTCCCGGGCGGCAGATCGGGGGAAAAACTCATACCAGGTACTAAAATTAGCCTTTTTCCTATCTACATAAACCTGTAGTTCATCGCTGAAGTTGGCGTGAAATCGTTGAGGGTGATCTATAAAAAACTGATGTAAACGTTCTGAAACAGCAGCTTCAATGGCCTCCTCGTATGCATCGTCCGATTCGAACTTGGCTGCCAGTTCTTTCAGATAGTCCTTGTCATTTCCTTTTACCTTTTTAGATATGTAATTCAGGTATTGTACCCCGTCAAGTAATTCACTCCTTACGTGCTGCCCATCTTTGATCTTGGCCTCAATACCGTGTTGCCAGTTCAGGGCATGGTCTACCCATCCTGCAATCTTATATGTGTAATAGCCCTGCTTTTCAACCTGAAAGGAAGCGCTGAAATAATCATTCCCAAGGTGTGCCATGCGGGCCAGTGAGAAATTTTTGTCCTTTTCATGCTTATACTGCAGTTCGGCCTGGATCACATCATGCCCGTCCCCAAGAACATCGGACCGGACCAAAACTGATTCACCCACGACCCTCTTAACAAAAAAAGCTCCACAGTGGATCTGCGGAGTCATATTTTCAATGACAACACGTTGCTGCTTTAACATAATAGCTGTTTGCTTGGATTTGGTTAAAAATAGGAAATTATGGCTAATTCAAAATTCTCTGAAACATAAAAATTAATTAGGCCTTTGGAAAATCTTTGATCGCTAATTTTAATTTTTGGCCCGCTTTTTGATTTTTCATTGAACAAATAGGTTTGGAAGCCGTTTTGGCCGGACCAATTCAACAAATCGAAAACATATTAAAGATACTGTTATGAAGAATTTTACACGGATTTTAAGTACGATATTAATTGTAGTATTTGCTGCCTGTGAAGGTCCTGTCGGACCTCCCGGACCTCCCGGATTTGATGGACAGGACGGACTTGACGGGATCAATATCCTGGGCCAGGTGGTAGAAATTGAAGGAACTTTTGATGCAGGCAACGAATATAGTCTGTTCTTTGAGTTCCCGCAGACCATAGAGGTGTTTGAATCTGACGTTGTACTCGTCTATATTCTCTGGGACCAGACCGAAGACAGCAATGGGGATCCTGTAGATATATGGAGACTTTTACCCCAAACCAGATTGCTGGATCAGGGTATTTTGCAGTATAACTTCGATCATACCTTCTTTGACGTAGCCATTTTCCTGGAATCTGACTTCGACCTGGGTACCTTACTACCTGGCGATACAGACAATCAGATCTTCAGAATAGCAGTTCTGCCGTCAGATTTTGCTCAGGGATCTAAGTTGAATTATTCTAATATCGAGGCTGTAATGAGCACCCTCAATGTTGAAGAAAGCGATATTCAGCGGATTGTGCTGCAATAATTAAGAAGACTTTAATGGAAACCCTGTGGCCAGATTGGCCCGGGGTTTTTATTTTTGTGCAAGTTGAGCATAAACAGTTCCTGAAAGGATGGGTCATTTTATACGTCCAATAGGTATAACTGTTTAAAATTGGAAAATTTATGTTACGTTATTTAGCAGTAATGCTCTTTTTTGTCTGTAGTTGCAAAGGTGTTTCCCAGGAGAAGGAAGCCGCAGAAAAAAGTGAGACAGACAAAGAATATGCAGTCAATAAAAGTGATTCTCAGTGGAGGGCCGAATTGACCGATATGGAGTATTATATTCTGAGAAGAGCAGGTACGGAAACTCCGGGTTCCAGTGAATTGCTATACAATAAGCAAGCAGGTACTTATACCTGTGCTGGTTGTGGGGCTTCTTTGTTTCGCAGCGAGAACAAATTTGAATCCGGAACGGGCTGGCCGAGTTTTGACCGGGAGATAGAAGGAATGGTAGCCTTTGATGTGGATTACAAAATAGGTTACAAACGCACTGAGGAACACTGTGCCACATGCGGAGGGCATTTAGGTCATGTTTTTGATGACGGCCCAATCCAAACTACGGGAAAAAGGCATTGTATCAACGGGGCTGCACTTAATTTTGTGCCCGACGGCGAATAGAATTAATAGCCTTACATTTTGAGTATGACCGAGACATATCTTCGGAGTGCCATAAAAGAATTCAGGCGTTACAAATCACTAGGTGATAAGACCTTTTCTAGACTTAGTGAAGAAGATATTCACTGGCGCCTTAATGAAGAAAGCAATAGCATTGCCGTAATCGTCAAGCATATGGCAGGGAATATGCTGAGCCGTTGGACAAATTTCCTCAACGAGGACGGTGAAAAAACCTGGCGGAAACGGGATGATGAATTTGTAGACAGTTTCAGTACGAAACATGAAATGACCGAAGCCTGGGACAAAGGCTGGACATGTGTGTTTGACGCCTTAAACAGTATTACACCAGATGATTATAACACACAGGTCTACATCAGAGGTGAGAAGCACAGTATCACAGAGGCAGTAAACCGCCAACTGGGTCATTATGCCTACCACTGCGGACAAATTGTAATGACGGGCAAAAATATCCTGGGACCCGATTGGGAATCGCTTTCCATACCCAAAGGTGGTTCAGCGGAGTTTAACCAATCTATGTTTGGGAAATAGGCTGACCCCTTCTTTACACACCATCTTTTTAGCTCTTTATTCCTCATTTTGAGGGCTATGGTCTTTCGGATTGGTTTTGTACCTTTGGCACTCCTTAATTTTCATGAAAATTCTACATAGATGAGCCATTTCGATGTTATTGTTCTGGGTAGTGGTCCGGGGGGCTACGTCACAGCTATCAGAGCCTCACAATTAGGTTTCAAAACCGCTATCATTGAAAAAGAAAGCCTGGGAGGTGTATGCCTTAATTGGGGCTGTATCCCTACCAAAGCGCTGATAAAATCGGCACAGGTTTTTGAATATCTACAACATGCCGGAGACTACGGATTGGTAGTGGAAGGTGCCGATAAAGATTTTGGTGCTGTTGTAAAACGCAGCAGAAATGTAGCTGATGGAATGAGCAAGGGTGTTCAGTTTCTAATGAAAAAGAATAAGATCGAGGTTCTCAATGGCTATGGAACAATTAAAAAAGGCAAGAAGATAAGCGTTGCCACTGCCGATGGCAAGGAGACCGAATACAGCGCCGACCATATCATTATTGCTACAGGTGCCAGGAGTCGTGAGCTCCCCAGTTTGCCTCAGGACGGTAAGAAGATCATTGGCTACAGGGAAGCGATGACTCTCGACAAGCAACCGGAAAAGATGATCGTAGTGGGCAGTGGTGCTATAGGTATGGAATTCGCCTATTTCTACAATGCCATGGGTACGGAAGTGACCGTAGTGGAATTCCTGCCCAACGTGGTACCGATAGAAGATGAAGAAATATCGAAACAACTGGAGAGAAGTTTTAAGAAGACCGGGATCAAGATCATGACCTCCTCAGAGGTTACCAAGGCTGAAATTAGTGGAGACAGCGTAAAGGCCACTGTGAAAACCCCGAAAGGAGAGAAGGAATTAGAAGCCGACATCATTCTTTCAGCGGTTGGAATAAAAACTAATATTGAGAATATCGGACTGGAAGATGTTGGAATTGCTACGGACCGGGACAAGATCGTAGTAAATGATTACTATCAAACCAATATCCCCGGATATTACGCAATTGGTGATGTGACGGCCGGACCTGCGCTCGCTCATGTGGCTTCTGCAGAAGGCATCCTCTGTGTTGAAAAGATTGCCGGAATGCATGTAGAACCTCTGGATTACGGTAACATTCCCGGCTGTACTTATTGTTCACCGGAAGTGGCCTCTGTGGGCATGACCGAGAAACTGGCCAAAGAAGCAGGCTATGATATAAAAGTGGGCAAATTCCCATTCTCTGCCAGTGGAAAGGCACAGGCCGCGGGCAATTCGGATGGATTTGTTAAAGTGATCTTCGATGCCAAATACGGAGAATGGCTGGGTTGTCATATGATTGGAGCAGGTGTAACCGATATGATCGCAGAGGCAGTAGTTGGCCGCAAGCTGGAAACTACAGGTCACGAGATCTTAAAGGCTGTTCACCCCCACCCTACCATGAGTGAAGCGGTTATGGAAGCCGTTGCCGCCGCCTATGACGAAGTGATTCACCTCTAAACACTCACTGATCCAAATATGCTGAAAATATTCAGACTAACAGCAATACTTGAGGGCCTGTCTTATCTGGCCCTTTTTGCTTTTAGCATGCCGTTGAAATACTGGGCCGGACTCCCCGAATACAATATCTATGTAGGCTATGCCCATGGGGTATTATTTGTTCTATATATCGGCCTGGCAGTGCTGTGTTTTGTTGAATACGGCTGGAGATGGAACCGGTTTGTGAAAATCCTCCTGGCCTCCCTGCTTCCCTTTGGGACCTTCTATATTGAGGAGCATTATCTCAGAACTGCTAGATAAAACTTCTCAGGGCAAGCTCATAGCTTTTGAGTCCGAATCCGAGAATAACCCCTTTAGCGCCCGGTGAAACATAGGAAACATGTCTGTATTCCTCCCGCTTCATAGTATTGGATATATGGACCTCCACTACAGGGGTTTCAATTGCCTTGACGGCATCCCCGATGCCTACCGATGTATGGGTATAAGATGCAGCATTAAGTATGATCCCATCGTAAGAGAAACCCACTTCCTGTAACTTGTCTATGATCTCTCCTTCCACATTGGATTGGTAATAGTCGAGTGAAATTTCAGGAAAAAGAGCGCGAAGCGAATGCAGGTAGTCCTCAAAACTCTCACTTCCATATACCTCAGGCTCTCTCTTGCCAAGGAGATTGAGATTAGGTCCGTTGATGATGATGATCTTCATGGCCTAAATGTAGTAAAATGACAGCAATAGCAGTGCTTCTACTATGCTTTTTCACAAACAGAGATAGCCGTTCTCCTAAAAACGGGATAAGCGGTTTTGTGAAGGGATAGTAAACAACAAGCCAACAGTAGCCGATGAATAGCTGGCACCATCGAGACTCACATTGGTATAGGATAAATTAATCTCCGTAAAGGCACTGAACAGGAAACCGATAACAGGCCTTAGGTAGAGGCCTCCGTCATTCCCGTCGTTAATCCCTATAGCATATCCGCCATCGGCGCCTAATGAAAAGGAGTTTGAAGGCCAGATACGAACGGAAGCCGCCGCAGGTACGAACTGGACGTTCGGAAGATCGGCCAGCGGACTTTCGTCGTCAAACTTATCGGTGAATCCGATTATATAGCCACTCGCCGGACCCACATCTACTACCTCCCCAAGGGCCCACATATATCCTACATCAAGTGCGACAACCAGACTTAGCTGATCGTCAAAATCACCCAGTGGAATACCTCCCTGAAGTCCAATTTTAAAGCCTTCCTGGGCCATCAGACCTGTCGTTATCAACATAAAAAGTACAGACGCTATTAGTTTCCTCATCGGTTTGGTTTTAGATAACAAACGATGAAAATTCTATTCTAATCTATTGAAGAGTGGATTTTTGTTGTAAAACCGCTAAAAAAAGTTGTGGAAATAAGGAAGCGGGAGTATTCTCCCGCCTCTTCATCTTAAGGAAATCAATTACTCCCAAATGTATCTTACGCCTAGGCCAAATCTGGCCGCTTCAGAACCTTCATCGAAACTAATGTAGGGCCGCCAGTCGAAAGTGAAGCCTAAAGGTACCCCGTCAAGTTTGTAATCGAGCCCTACCAATGGTCTCAATCCTACATCCGAATTCCCATCGTTAAAGAAAAAACCAAGACCACCACCTGCAAACCATTGCAAAGTATCAGTTCCCGGGAATACGCCGTGATAAGCATACATCGCATTTACGCCGGTAATATCACCGAAGAGAAGTTCTCCCTGTACTGCATGTTCAGCGCTGAAGAAATATTTGCCCGAAAAACCCACCAGAGTCTCCCCGTCCCCAAAATCAAGTCCGAGTCCTGCAGAGGCCTCATAAACCTGAGCATTTGAAGTACTTATACCGATACCGAGTATAAATAGCATGCCTATAAAAAGTTGTTTCATAACTAAAGCGATTTAGGTTTTAAAATGATAGGGCAAAGTTAGCAGAATTGAAAAAAGTACCAGAGAATTTATGTATTATTCGATATATGTACCGGCTGTTTTATTGGTTTAAATATTTCCGGCCTCTAAGCCTGGCTATCCAAAGAACAACCCAAACTGAATTGATTTGAGTTTAAAAATCAATATCCAGCAAGATTCAGGTATTTTTGAAATATGAAATGGGATCAGGCCATAGATGAATATTGCAATTACCTAAGGATTGAAAGGGGACTTTCGGCTAACTCCCTGCTCAGCTATAGCCGGGACATAAAAAAACTGGTCACATACCTGGAGCAGTTTGATCCGGTGGAAAGTCCTGTAAGTATAGGCAAGGAATTGGTACAACAATTTATCTACGATGCGGCCAAACAAATCAGCCCTCGATCGCAGGCTAGGCTGATATCAGGACTTAACAGCTTTTTTAATTACCTGATTTTTGAGAAGTACCGGGAAGATAATCCCATGGAGCACATAGAATCACCTAAAATAGGAAGGAAACTTCCCGACACTTTGACTACTGGTGAGATCGATTCGCTAATTAAAGCCATTGACTTATCATCCCCGCATGGTGAACGCAACAGGGCCATGCTGGAAACGCTATATGGCTGTGGATTGCGCGTATCCGAATTGACCGGACTAAAAATATCAGATCTCTTTTTTGAGGAAGATTTCATTAAGGTCACGGGCAAAGGAAATAAACAACGCTTCGTACCAATCAGTCCTGTTAATAAAAAATATATCGATCTGTACAGGAATCATGTACGGGTACATCGGAATGTCCAAAAGGGACATGAAGATTTCCTCTTTCTCAATCGCAGCGGCAAGAAGCTTACCAGAGCCATGGTATTTACCATAATTAAGAAGCTCTCCGAAGAGATCGGTCTTCAGAAAAATATCAGTCCGCATACATTCAGGCATTCTTTTGCCACCCACCTGCTTCAAAACGGGGCAGATCTTCGTGCCATCCAGCAGATGTTAGGTCATGAAAGCATTACCACTACCGAAGTCTATATGCATGTAGACAGAAGTCATCTGGCCGAAGTTGTTTACAAATACCACCCAAGAAATGAGTAGGTCCCCAGTTTATAGGAATACGGACCTGATCGCCCTACCTCTCACCGTGGAAAAAAGTATGGCTATATCGTTGTAGCTTGTTATTAAGTTCCTTTAATATTCATCTGCGGAAATAATATATTTACACATAAAGATTAATCTATGACCCAGGAGTTAAACAGACAGTGGTGGAAAGAAAGTGTGGTATACCAGATCTATCCCAGAAGTTTTCAGGATTCCGATGGCGATGGCATTGGTGATCTGAATGGAATTACCAGCCGACTCGATTATATAAAGAGTCTTGGGGTAGATGTTATCTGGCTCAACCCTGTATATAAATCTCCAAATGACGATAACGGTTACGATATCAGTGATTATCGGAACATTATGGACGAATTCGGGACCATGGAGGATTTTGACCGGTTGCTGGCCGGGATGAAAGAACGCGGTTTAAAATTGCTGATGGACCTCGTTCCCAATCACAGCAGTGATGAACACTATTGGTTTCAGGAGTCCAGAAAATCGCGTGATAATCCCTATCGGGATTACTATCATTGGTGGCCGGCCGAAAAAGGAACACCTCCGGCCCGATTCAGCTTTTTTGATGTGGAGAACAATGCCTGGAAATATGAGGAGACCACAGATTCCTATTACCTTCACTATTTTACGGTAAAGCAACCCGATCTGAAATGGGAGAATCCTAAAGTTCGGGAAGAGATCTATGACATCATGCGATTCTGGATTGCAAAAGGGGTTGATGGTTTCAGAATGGACGTGATCCCTTTTATTTCCAAAGACATAAACTACCCTGAACTACCCGGGGAATACGCCGGTAATTTTATGTCGTTTTATGCAGACGGACCGAATCTTCACGCCTATCTGCACGAAATGAATCAAAAGGTATTAACACCTCATCAGGTGATGTCTGTAGGCGAAGCTCCCGGGGTATCTGTTGATCAGGCCCTTGATTTCGTAGACGAAGACAGGCAGGAACTCAATATGTTTTTCCATTTCGACCTGATGCGTTTAGACCGCAGTGAAGAAGATTTTGCTTCCTACCGGAAAGGAGGCTGGCGCCTCACAGAATTTAAGCAGGTGTTTGGCCAATGGGATCAGGTTTTTGCCGAAAAAGGATGGGGAAGTGTTTTTCTGGATAACCACGATTTTCCAAGGGCAGTCAGCCGCTGGGCGAATGATTCAGCTGAACACTGGTATAACTCGGCCACCATGTTGCAAACCTTCCTGCTGACAATGAGGGGTACCCCCTATTTCTATCAGGGTGGGGAAATTGGGATGACCAATGTCAATTTTGAGAGAATAGAGGATTATAGGGATATCAATACGCTCAACAAATATCAATTTGCAAAAGACAACGGACAGGACCTCGATGCATTCATAGAAAACGAAAAACCGGTGGCGCGTGACAATGTGAGAACACCCATGCAATGGGACCTGACATCAAATGCTGGTTTTACAACTGCCAGGCCCTGGATCCCGATCAATCCTAACTTTCAACGAGGCATAAACGTCGCGGACCAGGAAACCGATCCGGGATCTGTACTGCATTATTTCAGGAAAATAGTGGCCTTGCGAAAGTCAAATCCCGTTCTGGTTTACGGACAATACGAGTTGTTAGTGGAAGATCACGAAGGTGTTTATGCCTATACGAGAAGTCTGGAGAACAAATTATTCCTCATCCTGCTCAGTTTCTCAGCAGAGGTCGAAAAAGTTCATTTAGATGCCGGCCTTTATAAGGAGGCAAGTTTACTGATAAGCAATGATCCTGAAAATGCAGATCAAAAGAAATCGGATAAGGAGTTTGAGATCCGTCCTTATCAGTGTTTGGTTTACGAGCTTCATAATTAACGGATCGGAAAGTAAAGTGATTTACTATATTTACAGGCCATACAAATTCAAATAAAAATGTTTTCACGATACGCACTTTCGGGCCTGAGCCTGATATTGAGTCTTGCACTTACTGCCCAGGCCGAT
>CAJHXL010000127.1_pt1 | contig 28615 bp, 19 predicted proteins | sample 9198601 | NCBI WGS metagenome assembly CAJHXL01 (sample SAMEA7708277, study PRJEB35096) | sediment metagenome | biome: marine neritic benthic zone biome [ENVO:01000025]; feature: sediment [ENVO:00002007]; material: shallow marine sediment [ENVO:03000034] sea grass bed [ENVO_01000059] ...
CCCATAGCTTTTGGCTCCCACATAGATATGGTACCAAATGGTGGTAATTACGATGGTTGTGTCGGGTCAATGGCGGCCATCGAATTAATCCGGACACTGCAGGAAAACAATATCCAAACCTCGCATCCTCTGGAACTGATCATTTTTTCGAATGAAGAAGGCGGCGTCATGGGAAGCAGGGCTATTGCCGGCGAACTCAGTCAGGCCGCATTGGCTGTCAAAAACAGCACTGGTTATAGTATGGGAGAAGGGATCATGAGACTGGGAGGTGATACTACCCGACTAGAAGAGGTTAGAAGACCTAAAGGGAGTCTGGCTGCATTTTTAGAATTGCATATTGAGCAGGGAGGGATCCTGGAAGAAGAAGATCTGGATATTGGCGTGGTTGAAGGTATTGTAGGGCTTAACTGGTGGGATATTGAAATTATCGGATTTGCCAATCATGCAGGAACCACCCCGATGAATAAGAGACAGGATGCACTTTTGGCGGCCTCCTATCTCATTCAGGCGGTGAATGAAGCGGCCAACAGTTATGAAGGAGGCCAGGTGGCCACGGTAGGAAGGATCAAAGCAGAACCAGGCGCTCCGAATGTAATTCCGGGGAGGGTGGTCCTAAGCCTGGAAATACGTGACCTCAGTTCAGAAATGATCGGAAAAGTATATGCGCATATTGAGGAGAAAACCAAGCTTATAGCCACTAAAACAAATACTGAAATTACAATCAGTCCACTTGACACCACAGGTAAACCAGCGCTGATGGATGATAATCTAAAGGCTCAGATTGCCTCCTCTGCAGAAAAACTGGGTCTGAGTTATAAATACATGCCAAGTGGTGCCGGACACGATGCACAGGATATGGCCCTGGTAGCTCCGGCAGGAATGATCTTTGTTCCAAGTGTGGGAGGAATAAGTCATTCCCCCAGGGAATTCACTTCTGCAGCAGACATGGCAAATGGTGCCAATGTTCTGATGCATGCAATCTTAGAACTAGATAAAAAGCTACCATAATACTAATCTGATCCCTGATAGAAAAGATAACAAAGACTTAGCATAAATAGGATCATTCATTGAAGCGCCTTTGCTATCTTGGCTAGTTATTTAGATAATTATGGAACATAAGGAAATTGAACTACGGCGTATCCAGGGTATCGTAGATGATATCCTGGCCAAGATGAAATCAATGGAAACGAGCTATGCGAAAGAGCTCAGGCTGGTTCATCCCATTTACAGCAAAAGTGCCCGAAATCTGATTCATTATCTGGCGCTCAGAAGTTTTGAGATCGATAATTTAGATGATGCACTAGCCAAGTTAGGTTTACCTGGACTGTCCGCTTCCGAAAGCCACATTATGAGGAGCGTGGTCGACCTGAAACACCTTATCAACAGTCTTCTGGGAGTAAACGATCCTGTACGCCCCCATACCTTATCTATTGAAGTAGGCGAAAAGATCCTTAAAAAGAATACCAAATTATTATTGGGCTATAAGTCGAAGAAAAGACGTACCAGAATTATGGTAACACAGCCCAATACTGCGGCAGAAGATCTTGACTTTGTGAGAAAACTGTTGGTCAGTGGTATGAATTGCGCAAGGATCAACTGTGCCCATGACAGTGCCGATGTGTGGTACGATATGATCCAAAATATTAAGGAGGCGAATAAGCTTGAACGGAAAAGGTGCAGGATCACTATGGATCTTGGCGGTCCAAAACTGAGAACGGGTCCGATGATCGCGGGTCCGAAAGTAGTTCACATAAGACCGGATAGAGATGATCTGGGCCGGGTTAAAAGTCCGGCTAAAATATGGATAGCTGCACCGGATATACCACCTCCGGTTGAATCGGAATTCCATGCTTTTATCCCCGTTGACGACTATATACTTAACAAAATGAAGCGCGGCAGCAGGCTTAAATTTGTCGATTCCAGAGGGAAAAACTCCAAGATCAATATCGAGAGAAAAGATGGTAAGGGCTGGTGGGGTAGCTCCACAGACAGTTCATATCTCGAAAGCGGCACAGAAATGATCCTGGAAAGGGAAAAGCAATCCGGTAAACTAACCCACAGGGTGGGAGAATTACTCCCAAAAGAACAGTTCATTACACTTTATACTGGAGACCGGCTGAGACTTCATAAAGATCCTGCTGCGGGCGAAAATGCAAAATATAATGATGAAGGGGCCCTGGTTGAGATGGCTCATATCTCCTGTACCCTGCCACAGGTATTTGAATATGTAAAAGAAGGGGAGGATATTTATTTTGACGATGGGAAAGTTGAAGGTACCATAGAAAGTAAAACTGACGAAGAACTTATCGTCAGAATAACTCAGGCCAAGGACAGGGGCAGTAAATTGAAAGCTGACAAGGGGATCAATCTACCCCATAGTGCTTTAAAGGTGAGCGGGCTGACTGCAAAGGATCGGGAAGACATTAAATTTGTTGCACAGTATGCCGATGCCGTAAACTTCTCCTTTGTTAATACCAAAGAAGACGTATTGGACCTTTACGCCGAGTTGGACAAATTATCTGCCGACATAGGAGTCATCCTCAAGATTGAAACACAAAAAGGCTTCTCAAATCTTCCCTCCATCCTATTGACCGCCATGCAATCTTATCCGGTTGGGGTGATGACGGCCCGTGGCGATTTGGCCATTGAAACAGGATGGAAAAATTTTCCTTCTATCCAGCAGGAGATCATGCGTGTATGTTCGGCTGCCCATATACCTAATGTCTGGGCCACCCAGGTACTGGAGAACCTGGCCAAAAAAGGCACTCCATCCCGTGCTGAAATAACGGATGCTGCCCAGGCGCAACAAGCAGAATGCGTAATGCTTAACAAGGGATATTATATACACAAAGCGGTGAAAATGCTGGACAAGATCCTGCGCAGGATGGAACGTTTTCAGAGGAAAAGCAAAAGTGTTATCCCCAAACTGGAAAAAGCTGAACAGCTGCAGGTATCGCACCAGGCATTCGACCTGTAAAACGACTAAGTGATGGATCTACAGGTCGGAGGCAATTTTTTTGGCCTCTTCAAATTCGCGCATCATATCACTGACTATTTGAGCAGCTGGCTTAATGTCATGAATAATGGCAGAAACCTGACCTATTTCCAGTTCACCTTCTTCAAGGTCACCTTCAAACATACCTTTTTTAGCACGGCCACGACCCAGTAAGTCTTTTAGTTCATCCACGCTGGCGCCCCTGCCATAAGCGTTTTGTATGTCCTGGTAGAATTTGTTCTTTATCAACCGGACCGGTGCGAGTTCCTTTAAAGTCAGCAAGGTGTCCCCTTCCTTGGCATTGACCACCAATTCTTTGAATGCTATATGAGAAGAAGCCTCTTCACTGGCAACAAAGCGGCTGCCTACTTGCACAGCTTCTGCGCCCAGTATCATCGCTGCCAACATGGACCGGCCGGTTGAAATGCCCCCGGCTGCGATCAGGGGTAAGTCTACCTGCTCACGTACTGCCGGTATTAATGTCAATGTAGTGGTTTCGTCCCTGCCATTGTGCCCACCGGCTTCAAACCCTTCCGCAACAATCGCGTCAACACCCGATTCCTGGGCTTTCATGGCAAATTTCACGCTGCTAACCACATGTACGACCTTTATTCCGTGCTCTTTAAGGAAGGATGTCCAGGTCTTGGGATTTCCTGCCGAAGTAAAGACAATATTGACACCCCTATTTACAATGATCTGCATGAGTTTCTCAATATCAGGATACAGCATTGGCACATTAACACCAAAAGGCTTATCGGTTGCTTCCTGGCATTTCCGTATATGCTCCTCCAACACTTCGGGGTACATGCTACCAGAGCCGATCAGGCCAAGACCTCCTGCATTGGAAACGGCCGAAGCAAGTCGCCAGCCACTGGCCCAGACCATACCGGCCTGGATAATGGGATACTGAATATTAAAAAGCTCTGTAATGCGATTTGACATCGAAGGATCAGCGAATGAATTTCAGCAGCAAGATATTCATTTTGGCCGTGCTTAGGAAATGACTCCGGAACCAATCAATTCATCACCATGGTACCATACGGCAAACTGACCCTCAGTAATAGCGGACTGTTTCTGATCAAAATCCAAATATAGGCCACCTTCCACCCGGTAGAGTCTGGCTTGTTGCAAGGGCTGCCTGTAACGGATCCTCGCCATAACTTCCATTGATTCGTCCATATCCAGTTCAAGGTCTGGTCGAACCCAATGCGCTTCGCTATCCGAAATAAAAAGTGTGCGCCTGTACAGTCCCGGGTGCTCCTTACCCTGACCGGTGTAGATAATATTTTCATCAACATCGGTTTCAATAACAAACAGGGGTTCTCTGGTGCCGCCTACATCCAAACCCTTTCGCTGACCTATGGTGAAATAGTGTGCTCCCTGATGCTCTCCAACGATCTTACCGTCAGCCGGCTCATACGCCGGTTTTTCAGAATAGAACGATAATTCCTCTTCTAAAGAACTAAAGGAGGGAATGTGACGGGAATAATAAGCATACTCGCCGGGTACCTCCACAATAAGGCCGTTTTTTGGTTTCAGTTTTTGCTGAAGAAATTCGGGTAAGCGAACCTTCCCGATAAAACACAGTCCCTGAGAGTCCTTTTTTTCAGCCGTAATAAGCCCCTGATCACTCGCAATTTTTCTTACTTCAGACTTATCCAGCTCTCCTATCGGGAATAGGGTCCTTGACAGCTGTTCCTGAGAAAGCTGGCAAAGAAAATAAGACTGGTCTTTATTATTATCCATACCGGCCAACAGCCTGTAATAAATCTTCCCAGTGCTATCTGTGATCTCATCTTTTCTGCAATAATGACCGGTAGCTACATAATCGGCCCCTAATTGCAGTGCGATATTCATAAAGACATCGAACTTGATCTCCCTGTTACACAGCACATCCGGATTAGGTGTCCGGCCTTTCTCGTACTCACTGAACATATAGTCAACAATGCGTTCCTTGTATTCCTTGCTCAGGTCAACCGTTTGGAAGGGTATTCCCAGTTTTTCCGCAACAATCAGCGCATCATGGCTGTCTTCCAGCCAGGGACATTCCTGCGAAATTGTCACGGAATCATCGTGCCAATTCTTCATAAAAAGCCCTATCACCTCATATCCTTGTTGTTTCAAGAGATAGGCGGCAACACTGGAATCAACTCCACCGGAAAGCCCTATTACTACTTTTTCTTTTTTCATCGCAGCATGCAAAATTACGAATTCATCTAAAACATTCTCTATCAATTGCTTATAGATTACATCGATCACAATATTGATTATCATGATTAAAATCTATTTTGTTAAACTTTTAATAAAAAAACTTAAACAAAAGCAACTTATGTCTTTTTTTACATCCCAAATAGAAAATTATTCATAACGATAATCCATTCAAAATACCTGAATATTCTTTCTGAAAAGCCAATTTGAAAGAGCTATGGCTGGTGGTTGAAGGGCTTATTAAACACTTAAAAGCTATGAAAGCAACAACTAATTTCTTTAAATTTTTATTTATCTCAATCTTACTGGGATTTAACCTGGCATGTTCGGACGACGACGACGATCAAATTGCGGAGGAAGATCTGCAAAACATTGTGGAAATTGCCCTGGCTTCTCCGGAATTGACCTCTTTGGTGGCCGCATTACAAGCAGCAGACGGCGACCTCGTTACCCTCCTGCAAAGTGATGGACCGTTTACGGTTTTAGCTCCTACTAATGCGGCTTTTACCGCTTTCCTTGCAGCCAATGGATTTAATTCTCTTGAAGATGTACCAACAGATGTTCTGGCAGAGATTCTATTGAATCACGTAATTTCTGCAGATCTAACTTCAGGCGATCTTAGTGGTTTAGGCTCCGGTTATACGAGCACAAATGCTTCAGGCGCCGGCGATAACAACATCAGTATTTATTTCGACACCAGCAGTGGTGTGAGGTTTAACAATACGGCCAGTGTAACAGCCGATGGTGCCGATATTGAGGCCTCTAACGGTACTATTCATATCATCGATGCTGTAATCCCGATCCCTTCTATTGTGCAGCATGCAGCTAATAATCCAAATTTCAGCAGCCTGGTTGTAGCTTTAGGCGCAGCCGATGGTGACCTGATAGACGTACTAAGCGGTGACGGACCTTTCACAGTGCTCGCCCCGGATAATGATGCTTTCGAATCCTTCCTCGACGGAGCAGATTTAGGTGGCGTAAACACTGCAGTACTGTCCAGGATCCTTCTGAACCACGTATTGGACGGGGCGGTCAGTTCAACTGATCTGGCCAGTATCGGAGCAGGTTATACCAGTACCAGCACCACAGGTCCCGGTCAGAATCCAATGAGCCTGTATTTTAATACAACTGCAGGAGTAACATTTAATGGAATCTCAGGAGTAACTACAGCTGATATTGTAGGTAGCAACGGTATTATTCATGCCGTAAACACAGTTATAGACCTGCCTACCGTAGTGACTTTTGCAGCGGCCGACCCTAATTTTTCTACCCTGGTCGAAGCTCTGACCACACTTACTCCGGGTACCGACTTTGTAAGCATTCTGTCGCGCACAGAGGGAAGCAATGCTGATGGAATTAATCCTGACTTCACAGTTTTTGCCCCAACCAATGATGCTTTTGACGACCTGGGCGATATTCCCGGAGAGGTGCTGCTTACGCAAGTTCTGTTGCACCATGTTGTTGCAGAGTCTAACGTGACCTCAGCTGACTTAACTCCTGATGGAGACACTGTTGCTCCTACACTTGAAGGAGACAATATTACGATTACGCTTCCAGGTACAGCTGACAACGTTGCGGACGTTACCGATGGATCTGGAAACTCAGACATCGGTATTATCGCTGTAGATGTTCAGGCCGACAATGGAGTAATCCATGTGCTTAACAAGGTGATGATTCCCGACACTACGAATTAAGATCTGAAAGTACCCCCATCAGATTCCTTTTAAAGGAATTGAGTCCCGGTGAAAGAATGCGCCGGGACTTTTATTTTGGGTCGGTAAAATTTTCAGACATCAAAATAAAAATAGTTAGCATACAAAATACGGCGCTTGACAACTAATCTTTTATTAGCTCAGTCAAAAATGTCATATTCACATCCCCAAATCTTACCAAACTAAACTTACTTACAGCAGCCAGCCCCGTCCTCAAAAAACGGGGCTTTCTATTAATAGGAATAGAAAGAATTTTTGGTCTTTGCCAAGTCGATCTGACAGCTAGCGCTTACTCACCTTCTTTTGCTCTTCAGCCTGCTCCATCATCTGACGCATCTTGCGCTGGAATCTGTTTTCTTTTCGGGGCTTTTTCTTTTGTTCCTGAACCTGAGCGTGGATCTTATCCTCATCAAGGATCACCTTCTTAATAACGATCATGATAGCGATCGTAATCAGGTTTGATACAAAGTAGTAGAGGCTGAGTCCGCTTGCGTAATTGTTAAAGAAGAACAACATCAGCAAGGGTGAAATATACATGATGATCTTCATGTTTGGCATTCCGGGCTGTGTCTGCATACTCTGACCTGTCGTCATCTGCATGTAAAAGAAAATGGCAACAGAGGCCAGGATTGGAAACAAGCTTACGTGATCACCGTAGAAAGGTATGGTGAATGGCAATTCCAAAACTGTATCGTAGGAAGACAGATCTTCGGCCCAGAGGAAAGATTTTTGCCTCAGGGCAAATGAGGTTGGAAAGAACATAAAGAGTGCATAGAAGATCGGGAGCTGAAGAAGAGCCGGTACGCAACCGCTCATTGGGCTTACCCCTGCCTTATTATAAAGCTTCATAGTCTCCTGCTGACGCTTCATCGCATTGTCTTTATACTTTTCATTGACCTCCGTGATCTCCGGTTTTAAAACCTTCATCTTCGCCTGGGATAAATAGGACTTATAGGTTACAGGCGACATGGCGATCCTTACTATGATCGTCATTACAACAATCGCGATCCCATGAGGCAGGAAGGAGATCAGAAATCCGAAAAAGGGAGTAAAGATGTAGCGGTTTATCCATCCAAAAATTCCCCAGCCATAAGGTATGGACTCGGCGATCTCAATTTCAGGATATTGTTCCAGTATTTCGATATCTGTCGGACCGTAATACCAGTGCATAGCCTGTGATAGTTCTCCTCCGGTTAGTTCCAGTGGAATCTCACTGAGATATTCCTTGGTAAAACCCTGTTCCTTGCTTTCTTCTTCAACCAGGTTTTTGGAACTGAGATTTGCTGTTGCAAAGGGCGTTCTGGCCACAAGGATTGAACTGAAGAAATGTTGTCTGTAAGACAACCAGCTAACGTTCTCCTCAACCTCCTCATCGTCTCCGCTTTCAGACAGCTTACTGATCTTGCCGTCTTCATGCCTGTATGTCAGTCTGGTGTACCTGTTTTCATACTGAACACTTTTATCGTGTCTTAGTCCTTTTTGACGCCATCTCAGGGTGATAGGTTTGGTGCTACTCAATATTCCATTAAGACCTTGACTTCTCACAGAGAAATCGATCAGGTATTCCGCAGGTTTCATTTCGTAGCGATACTCCAGGTACTGATTGGCCGAAACCTTTGCCTTCATAGACAATACCTGATTATCACCATTCTGCTCCAGGCTTGGCTCAAAATAGAGGTCGCGGGTATTGAGCACCCGATTGTCACTGGTGGAAAATTCAATACCAAAAGATGCATTTCCATCTTTGACAAGTTGTACAGGAACGGTATCATAGGTTATAAAATCCTTCATCCGAGCCTCCCTGATCTGACCACCTTGATTACTGACTTCTATATATACAAGGTCATTCTCGAGCACTGTGGTTTTATCCTCGGCCTTAGTAAAGGCAAAATCACCTACCGTGTTCTGGTAACTCGCAAGTTTAGTCGAATCCGAAATTTCTAAGATTTCCTGCTTTATTACCGGAAGATCCTGTTCCGCTTCTTTTTCGGCCTGGGCAGCAGCCTCAATTTGCTCCTGTTCTGCTTTTTGCGCCTCCAGTTCTTCAGGGGTCGGTTGGCTCTGGTAGAACCAAAATATAAGTATCCCAAATATCAGTACGAAACCGATAATTGAATTAATATCTAGCTTTTTTTCTTCCATTATTTTAGATTGACAACATAGGAAAGACTGTAGGAAATCTTTCTCAGCTCAAAGTCATAGGATTGCAAATATATGCCCAAATGTGGAGTTTATGCCAAACTGGCATTAGTTTGTTTTTTCTTCTGACGCAGTACGGCCTGAACAAAGCCAACAAAAAGGGGATGGGGATTAGCCACCGTACTCCTGTATTCCGGATGATACTGAACTCCTATAAACCAGGGGTGAGAAGGTAGTTCAATGATCTCTACCAAATCGGTCTCACGATTGATACCGGAAGCGACCATACCAGCCGATTCAAATTCAGCTTTATAGTCGTTGTTAAATTCGTACCTGTGTCTGTGCCGTTCCTCAATATGGTCAATATCTCCATAGACTTCCCGAACCAGTGTACCTTTGCCAAGTTCGCAACCCCAGGCCCCAAGCCTCATGGTCCCTCCCATATTGGTAATGGATTTCTGTTCTTCCATCAGACTGATAACCGGATATGTTGTGGAACCGTCCATTTCAGTTGAATTGGCATTCTTTAACCCGAGTACATTTCTGGCAAATTCAATAACGGCCATTTGCATACCAAGACAAATTCCCAGGAAAGGGATGCCGTTCTCACGTGCGTATTGTACGGCTTTGATCTTGCCTTCAATTCCCCTTTCACCAAAACCGGGCGCGACAAGTATTCCATCAAGTCCGCGCATTTTTTCGTCAAAATTCTGCTCGTTTATATGTTCAGAATGGATGGAACGCACATTGACCCGAACCTCATTCATGGCCCCTGCGTGGATAAAGGATTCCTGGATGGATTTATAAGAATCCTGAAGTTCTACATACTTGCCAACAAGACCTATGGTTACTTCGCTTTCAGGATTCTTGTGCCGGTGAAGGAATTCATTCCATTGGTCCAGATCGGGCTGGGTGTCATCCGGTAAAGCCAACTTTTGAAGGGCTACCTTATCCAGGCCTTCCATTTGCATCATTAAGGGTACATCATAGATGGTATCCACATCAATGGACTGGATAACGGCCTCTTTTTTAACATTGCAGAAGAGGGCTAATTTCTGCTTGATGTCCTCAGAAAGATCATGCTCCGTTCTGCAAACTAAAATATCTGCTTTGATCCCGCTCTCCATGAGCGTTTTTACCGAATGCTGCGTAGGTTTGGTTTTTAATTCACCTGCCGCTGAAAGGTATGGTATTAACGTAAGGTGGACTACGATCGCATTTTCATCTCCCAGTTCCCAAAGCAATTGCCTTACTGTTTCTATATAGGGCAGAGATTCAATATCACCAACAGTACCTCCGATTTCCGTAATAACAATATCATAATCACCACTATTACCAAGAATCTGTATCCGCTCCTTAATCTCATTGGTGATATGAGGTACTACCTGGACTGTTTTGCCCAGAAACTCACCTTTGCGCTCTTTTTCGATCACACTCTGGTATATCCTGCCCGTTGTAACATTGTTCGCCTGTGAGGTTCTTACATTGAGAAAACGCTCGTAATGCCCCAGATCCAGATCAGTTTCGGCTCCGTCATGGGTTACATAGCACTCCCCGTGTTCATAAGGATTTAATGTACCCGGATCCACGTTGATATATGGGTCGAGTTTCTGAATGGTAGTCTTATAGCCCCTGGCCTGAAGTAATTTGGCCAAGGATGCGGCAATGATACCTTTACCCAGCGAAGAAGTAACGCCGCCCGTAACAAATATGTATTTAGTATCCGGCATATTGGATTTCTTAGTTACGGGATTCAAAGATACAAAATACCGCAGAAATTTACTTTATTGATGAGATGAAAAGTTGGATGTTGGATGTTGGATGTTGGATGTTGGATGTTGGATGATGGAAGTTAGCAGTTGGCAGTTGCCATAAGACGTATTAAACAAAACCATTAAACGTTTCAACTCTTCAACAATTCCACAATTAAACCCTTCAACGCCCCAAGGCCTCCTCAATTTCCCTGTTCCAGCGAAGCTGAGCTTCGCGATTCCTGGAAAAATCAGTTTCCTGGTCATAGCGATCCTGGAATGCCGCTAATTCTTTAATAATCTCCTGGTAAATGGCTCGCACTTCCTTCTTTACATTCTTTGTAAAACGGGTAGCTGCCATCTTTTTACGCATTTTTCTTGCAAAAAGCTCACTAATGTCAAAATGCAATTGCTCGTGGCTCAAAACCAGGTCATCGCACATATGGGGCCGGTACCAGGATTGGTCGGGATAAAATGAGGTCTCCACCTCATACTCCACCTCAAAATACCCATCCCTTTCATGCGAGCTGAATTGATAACTGATACCACTGGCAGTCACCGCAGCAATAAGGGATCCCTTATCGGGCTTCCCTTTAAAATCCTCCCAGTTTAAAGGAACATCTGGATGCCAATTAATTACCTCATCCTGCGCGAGGGAACTAACTGATAAAAGTAGTAGAAATAGTGTTATGCCAGCTAACCTAGGTCCCATTGGTATACAATGTCCTTTTCAATATCAGCATGTATACTATACATCACCGGACAGGTATTGGCAGTGTTTTCCAGAATTTTACGCTCTTTTTCACTCGTATTCCCGGGAAGGTGCACCACCATCTCAATCTTAGAGATGCGCCTTGGATCTGCTGCCATATGCTTGGTGATCTCCGCATAAGAGCCGGTGAGATCGGCCTCCAGATCTCTTGTCTTAATTCCCATTACCGTAAGCATACAACTTGCCAATGCAGTTGCAACCGTATCTGTAGGAGAAAAGGCCTGACCCAATCCATTGTTATCTACCGGTGCATCTGTTATAAATTTGTTTCCGGATCGGAGGTGAACGCATTCTGTTCTCAAAGAACCGGTGTAGGTCACTTTTGAAGTCATGGATAGGATTTTAATTGTTTTATCTCCATCTGGTCGTACATCATAATATAGGAGGCTGTATTGAAGTAACCTGTATCAAGCTCCTTTCCGTAGTCAAATTTGTTAGCAGTGTATTCCGTATTGCCAATAGTTTCTGATACTTCGAAAAGATCAGGTTTATAAGCTAGTTTGAGCAACAGATCAAAGGTGAGATCGAAGCCTCTGAGTGCAAAGCGGTCCGGATCACCTCCAAAACGCCTGCGATACCTTCTGCGAAATGCTTCACTGTCTGCCACTTTATAAACGGATGGATAGGTGAAATTCAGGTTAGATAAATGGGTTCCGGAAATCACATCATTGTCGAAGGCATTTGTCTTAAGCGTGGTAAACATACGCACCTTAGTTGTATCCGAGTTGGAAGAATTCAATATGGAGGTGACACTGGAAACAATTTTGAAATTATCAGTCTCTACGAATACCCAATTTTCCTTCTCAAGAGAAAGTAAGGCGGAAAAAACATCAATATCAATACCGATATTTTCCTCCTCTTCCACTAATTCAACAGAACTGGCAGCAGGAAATGCTTCTTTGATCCTGATCTCGGCATCACTACTGTTCCCGTCGGCAATGACAATGATATTCTGTTCTGTCACCTCTTCTTTCATATAGCTTATCATGGTGGCGCGCAACAGGCTGTCAGGCGGGACCGAATAAAACACATTATCCAGATTGGCATCTCCCTGACCTGCCAATGGGGCCACAACAGGCACCCCGCTATTGTAGGCCTGTACGGCAACTTCCTTGAGGGAATTCATCTGCAACGGACCGACGATAGCGCTGTATTCTTCAATATTCTCCTGGCTTAATATGGCCTTCGTCCTTTCGAGATTCAATTCGGTATCATAAGTCTTAATACCCACCGATACACCAAGATCTGCAATAGAATCAAGAGCGATCAGCGAACCGGAATAAAGTCCGAGACTGTATTTGAGCGCATTGCTTCGTTCAATCGAACCTTCAGCAGTTTCCCTGTCACTCAGGTCAATACGGTCCATTCTGAACGGTAAAAGGTAGAGGAGTTTAGGCTTGTAGTCTGTGTGAATGCTGTCGATAAGGCTTACCTTATCCAGGATAAGTGAATTTTTGACCTCCAGGCCTTCAGACCTGTCCACGGGCAACTTAAGGACCATCCCCGCCTTCAGACCATCTCTCAGTTCCGGGTTCAACTCCAGCATTTCTTCATAAGAAAGCTGAAGTTTTCGTGTTAGTGAATAAACAGTCTGCTTGGGCTTCACCTCGTAAAAAACGAAATTGGCCGTATTTACTTCTCCGGTGACAATCTTTTTTTCCGGCAGTCTGATCATCATGCCCTCCTTGAGACCGCCCTGCTCTATGATCTCAGGATTCAACTTTACAATTTCCTGTGGCTCAATTCCGTATTCCTGTCCAAGGCTATAAAGCGTTTTCTTCGGTGGTACTGTATATGAAATATAGATCTCAGCTTCCTGTTCTTCAATACTGCTTCCGGCCAATTTAGGCAGTAGTAATTGTTGTCCAATCGCAAGATGGCTGGTGGTTTTTGGTAACTCCGGGTTCAATACCATCATACTATCCAGCGTTATGCCGTACTTATTTGCGATGCTCCATCGTGTCTCTTTGGGCATTACCGTATAGACCTCGTAATTATCAGGATTAAGCGCTTCCTCCTCCTCTTCACTTTTTTCAGGGTATTCCGGAATGCGCAGCCTCATTCCTTTTCTCAATGGTTCTGCATAGAGCTCCGGGTTATATCGCTTCAGGACAGCTTCCGAGATCTCATACTTCTGTGAGATACCAAAAACCGTTTCCCTTTTACGAACCTTATGCATCCTGAATTGAACCGGTTCTGGTTCTACTTCAAGGCTGTCTTCTTTGATAATTCGTGTAATGTCAGGCGGCACATCTCTTGAAGTATCGGAAGCCTCTGCATCCAATGGAATGATCAATAGAGTATTCGGCTGCAAGGGTTCATCCTGTTTCACTTCCTTATTGTATTTAAGGATATTGAAAGGCGTTACCTTGTATTGCTGAGCAATACCGTATAAAGTTTCACCCTGTTTTACAGCATGTGTTGTGAATTGCTGTGCATACAGTGTGGTACTCAACACCAATACCGTTACAAGGCACAAAAAAGTCTTCAATTGTCGTTTCATCATTATTCCCATTCAATGGTAGCAGGGGGTTTGGAACTAATGTCGTACACAACCCTGTTCACACCTGGTACCTTGTTAATGATATCGTTCGAGGTCTTCTGCAGAAATTCATAGGGTAAATTTACCCAATCTGCCGTCATACCATCGGTACTTTCAACTGCTCTGAGAGCAACGCATCTTTCATATGTACGTTCGTCACCCATAACTCCGACGCTTTGTACCGGTAATAACATGGCCCCGGCCTGCCAAACCTGATCATAAAGATCCCATTTTTTTAATCCCTCTATAAAGATCGCATCTACTTCCTGCAGAATTGCGACCTTCTCCGGGGTAACGTCTCCAAGAATTCGAATGGCGAGTCCCGGACCGGGGAAAGGGTGCCTTCCTAAGCGTTCATCGGCGACACCAAGGCTGGCCCCTACTCTTCTTACCTCATCCTTGAACAACATCTTTAAGGGCTCAACCACTTTTAATTTCATATAATCCGGGAGTCCGCCCACATTGTGATGGCTTTTTATGGTAGCAGAAGGGCCGCCGGAAGCCGATACTGACTCGATCCTGTCCGGATATATGGTCCCCTGTGCCAGCCATTCTACATTCTTAACCTTATGTGCTTCTTCATCAAAAACATCGATGAACATCCCGCCAATGATCTTTCTTTTTTTCTCCGGATCCTTTTCACCATCCAATGCTTTCAAAAAACGTGCCGAAGCATCTACTCCTTTAACGTTTAAGCCCATATGCTCATATTGATCAAGCACCTCGTAGAACTCATTTTTGCGCAATAACCCGTTATTGACAAAAATACAGTGGAGATTTTCTCCAATGGCACGGTGTAGTAATACAGCTGCGACCGTGGAATCAACCCCTCCGGATAAACCAAGGATCACCTTATCGTTGCCTAGTTCTGCTTTTAGCTCATCTACCGTAGTTTCTACAAAAGCATCCGGCGTCCAGGTCTGTTGCAGCCCCGAAATATGGACAAGGAAATTTTCAAGTATCTTCTTTCCCTGGGTGGTGTGATAGACTTCCGGGTGAAATTGTATACCAAAAGTTTGTTCACCTTCAATTCTGTAAGCAGCATTTGGTACATCAACCGTGCTGGCCAAACGGATAGCGTTTTCCGGTAATGTCTTGATAGTATCGCTGTGACTCATCCAGACCTGCGACCCATCGGCAATTTCATAAAAGAAAGGCTCCTCTGACGAAATAGAAGTGATCTTCGCCCTGCCGTATTCCCTTGTGTCTGAAGGAGCAACATTTCCTCCAAAGAAATGGGCCAGGAACTGGGCTCCATAACAAATTCCCAGGAGTGGTATTTTACCTTTAATTTCCGATAGCTCAGGAACCGGCGCATCTTCAGCTCTGACCGAAAATGGTGAACCCGATAATATTACGGCCCCGTATTCCGACAAATCATCAGGAAGCAGGTTATAAGGCTTAATTTCACAGAAAATATTCAGTTCCCTAACCCGGCGTGCTATAAGTTGCGTATACTGGGAACCAAAGTCGAGAATGAGGACATTATTTTGCATGGGCAAAAATAGTAATTCGGAAGATTTCCAAAAGTTTCTTTTAGGTATATTTATAACTTCTTTATCAACGTATTGAAATGAAGCATTTAACGGCCATAATTTTTGGTGTCTCCATTGTTTTAGCGGCATTTTTCCTTGGAAATTCCTATGTACGCAGAGCCAATCCGCCACAGGTTATTTCAGTAACAGGTCTTGGTACTCAGAATTTCAGTTCCGACCTCATTGTTTGGGAAGGTACTTTCGTTGCTTTTGACGAAGACCTGAAAACGGCTTTCGAAGAGCTCAACAGGAATAAGGAGTTGGTTAACAACTACCTCTTATCCAAAGGTCTTGCTAGCGGTGCTATTGTTTTCAATTCGGTACAAACCCTGGAGCAAAGAGATAATAAATATGACAATGGCAACTATGTAGGCAGTATTTTCAGGGGGTATGAGCTATCTCAGAGTGTACAAATCGAATCAAATGACGTTTCAAAAATTGAGCAGATCTCCCGGGAGATCACAGAATTGATTAATCAGGGAGTACAACTTACCTCCTCGGCGCCCAGATATTATTACACCGGTTTGGCCGATTTAAAAATAGAAATGATCTCCAAGGCCACAGAAGACGCCAGAAACCGGGCAGAGAAGATCGCAGAGAATTCCGGGAGCGACTTGGGAGACTTGATCTCTGCCAAAATGGGTGTCTTCCAGATCACCGGTCAGAATTCAGATGAAAGCTATAGCTGGGGAGGCGCCTACAATACTTCGTCCAAAAACAAAACTGCCTCAATTACCATGAGATTGGAGTACAAGGTGAGATAATAGGGCAAAAAAAAGGATAAACCACAAAGAAAAAGCCCTGTAGTCAAATACTACAGGGCTTTTCTAATCAAAAACCAACCTAAACACATGAACTTATTATGACACTACTAAATTTTGCTTTTTCATAGCAATTTGTACTTATAACAATTAAGTTCTAAAAAACCCTACCTCATTTTTAAAATTTTTATCTTTACCTGTAAATAGTAGTTATTTTATGACGGATAAATATTTCGATGAACTCAAGTCAGAGTTGCAAAAAGGAGCTGAAGAAAGAGACCATCCATTCCGTTATTTTACACTTGCTACCGTAGGTGTGGATCACCTCGTCAGGCAACGCCTGGTAGTGCTTCGCAAGGTTGATGACAACCTCAGGCTTACCTTTTTTACCGATTATCGCTCCAAGAAGATCATGCATATCCATGAAAATAACCGGGTCAGTCTCTTATTCTACGATCCGGCACGCTTATTCCAGGTCACTGTAAAGGGACTGGCGGCCATCGATAAAAATGAAAAAGCAATTAAGGCCTATTGGAGTGAGGTGAGGGAAGCAGGCAGAAAGGCCTACACCTCGGCCCTGGCTCCCGGCACAGTGATGGATAAACCGGAACTTCTGGAATATCTGAACGAGGACAACTATTTCTGTGCCGTTGATGTAGACCCTTTCAAAATTGAATATTTAAAGCTGCAAGACCCTAATCATATCCGGGTTGAATACAAATTGAAAGAAGGCTTCTGGGACGGACAGTACTTAGCTCCGTAATCCTTATGCCATCGTATCCAGAATGATCCTGATATCCTCCTCCGTAGTATCCGGATTTATAAAGCAAAATCGAACTACAGTTTCATAACCGTCTTTAACAGGCCACTTTGTAGGCGTAACAAGTGCTATTCCCTCACTGTGGTTTTTATATGTCCAGGATTTGTAATCCTCCTCTGTCCAGCCCAGACGGCGAAAAAGTACGATAGACAAACTGGGGTCCCTTACCAATTCCAATTCCTCACGACTCTCGATTATCTGACCGGCCAGTTGGGCAAGCCATATACCACGTTCCACGGCCCATTTATATTTGGCCGTCCCATGTGTTGCCAGTGAGAACCACAGTGGCAGCCCCCTTAGTCTCCTGGTGAGTTGTATTTGGTAATCTGCGGGATTGAACCCATGGGCACCGGGGTCCTTTATGATCTCCAGGTAAGACCCCTCCTGTTCATGCGCCTCCTTGGCCAGGTCCGGATCCCGATAGAGGATAGCACCGCAATCATAGGGTGAAAAGAGCCATTTATGTGGATCAATCGTGACGCTATCTGCTTTCTCAATACCGTTGAACATATGTCGCACAGAATCTGCTACAAGTGCTCCGCCTCCATAAGCCGCATCTACATGAAACCACAATCCCTCCTGCCTGCAAATATCGGCCACTCCGTTCAGATCGTCTATTATTCCGGCATTGGTGGTACCTCCTGTAGCCACCACGGCGAATACGCGTTCGCGCTGTTCAGGTTCTAATTCGTTCAGCTTATCTTCCAGCAAAGCAGCCGTCATCAGGTCTTCAGTAGCGACCAGTAGCAGATCCACGTCAATCACTTTGGCCATTGCCTTAATAGAGGAATGGGCACCTGAAGATGTGATAACGATCCCCCTGCTGTGATCATGGCCATTGCTTTTACGCCAGTTTTCCCTTGCAGTTACCATGGCAGAAAGATTGGCGGCAGATCCTCCACTGGTAAACACACCAAAAGCACTTTCCGGCATCCCTGCAAGTGATATTAGCCACTTGATAGCCTCGTTCTCACAGAAGATCCCGCCGGCACCTTCCATCCAGTAAGCACCGTGTATACTGGAGGCAGACGTAACCAGGTCGAAGAGGATAGCTGCCCTTGTAGGCGCTGCAGGTACAAATGCCAGGTGTCTCGGATGATCTATCGGAACCGTCGCCTTAACAAGGATATCTCTGAAAAGCTTAAAAGCTTTCACTGAACCAATCCCGTCAGGGGTAATGGTCTCCCCAACCAATTCCTTTAATTCTTCCTCCTTTTTCGGAGCACCCAGCTCGGGCTGTGTATTGGAAATTCGGTTAATCGCGTACTTCATGACATCCAATGTCATTTCTACGGTATCGATGTCTATTTTATGCATTGGTGGTGTTTGATGGTGTCACTGCTTATTATTTATCTAGTAGGTGAGGATGGTGAATCTGAGATCGAGCGGGTTAAGATCTTTCATGAGTCGGGGAATAAGCGAATCTCCAAATTCCAGATAGAGTTCCGAAAAGTTCAAAGTCCTTTCCTGAAGTGAGCCGTTTGGAAAAAGTTCATTCTGGATATCGGTCATTCGTATCACCTGATCTTTAAGCTTGCGTTTTTGAGCCTTTAAAAGTCGCTTCTCAAGATGATCCAGACCTTTGAGCTGTTTTACCTCCTGTGCCTTCACCGCTCCCAGAAATGTAGGGTCTGTTTTTTTAGCTAAATCGTACATAGCGTTGAATTGCTCAGACAAATGTTCTCTCTGATCTGAAAAATCGATATTGATATTGGAGATCTCCCTGATCTTCTTATTTATAAAGCTGTTCTGATTCATAAAAAGATCGGCCAGGTCCAGCTTCAGCTTGTCTGCCTTCTTATGAAGTTTTTCGGTCATTACCAGGGCCGAATTCCTCAATAACAGGATGGGGAAACTCACCTTTTGTTTATTGAAGCATTCTTTCAGTTCCAGCCAGTAAGCGATCTCTCCTCCTCCTCCGATATAGCATAGATTGGGAAGTATCACCTCCTGGTACAACGGTCTGGTGATCACATTAGGTGAAAAACGTTCAGGATGGGATTTTAGGATCTCCCGGAATTCCTCCTTTGTGAAGGATTCATCTGTATTGTTTATGCTAAATGTCTCCCCCTCCCCCAGGATTCGTTCTCTCAGACCGTCCTTAAGATAAAAGAAATTGATCTCCCTCGGATTAACCTGTACCTTATAAGAAGAGTTCGCTTTCCTTATTCTCTCTATGGAAGCATTTACTTGCTGGTAGGAAATATTTTCATCCAACTCCTTTTGTACATAGGGGATCATCAGTTCTTTCAGCTGGGGGTCATCACCATCCAGTATTACAAGACCATGGTCACTAAAAAGTTCATTGGCAAGATACCTGGTGGCATCTGTAAGATTCTCCTGCTCCAGATATGCCTGCTTAAACAGATGAAGAAGTTCGCGACCTCTTTTGGTGTTACCCACCACAGAGCTAAAAGCATCATAAACTGCCTCCAGCCCTTCGGTACTGAGTCGCCCTACACCTCCTGCACTTTCCCTGTTCCACTGGATCTTTTTACCCCTGTAATTGAAAAAATTGATCTCTTCAAAGTCGTGGTCTTCGGTAGCCATCCAGTAAACAGGTACAAATTGATATTTGGGATAGGCATCCGAGAGTTGTTCGCAAAGATTTATTGTGCTGATTATCTTATATAAAAAGTACAGCGGACCCGTAAACAAATTCAATTGATGACCGGTGACCACAGTGAAGCAATGATCATTTTTTAATGCCGTAATATTGGCTCCTGTCTTATCGCTTAATGTAAATCCCTCATATTGCCGTTTTAGGGCTTTGTGCAATACCTGTCGATGTTTTTGTGGAAAGTTAGACTGCTTCTCGTCTATTTGTTCCTTAAAGGAGGAGATGTCTGGAAAGCGGTTATAAAAAGGACGAAGTTGTTCTATTTCATCCAGGTAGTCGGTTATCAGTTTGGAATAATAACCTGTTTGTTTGTAGCCCAAATAATCTACCTCCATAGAACGATTAGTATTGCGATCAAAGATAGGATTCCTTCTGTTTACTCCTCCCAAAAATACGTTAAGATGTTTTAGTTCCCAGACTCCTTGTTAAACAGTTTGGCCAGGAGTAGTGTTGTTGAGCCCGGCCGACCAGAGTTTGAACGAGGAATTAATCCTGAATGCGAATAATTACTTAGATTTGAGTTTGCGCCTTTTTAAACAGCACTACATGAATTGGAAGCCCTTTATTTTAGCCTTATTGCTTACATCTTTGCTCACTGCACAGGACTTGCAATCTCCTTCTGAGTATTTAGGCTATGAGTTGGGTACGAAGTTTACCAGGCATCACCGTGTTGTTGATTATTGCGAGTACCTGGCGGAAAAGAGACCGGCACAGTTAAAGCTTCAGGAATACGGCAGAACGTACGAGGACAGAAAGCTGCTGTTACTTTATTTGTCATCGGCAGAGAATATCAGTAGACTGGAAGAAATTCGTCAGGATCATCTTGCCAGTCGCAATGGTGGAAAAGGATCGGGCAAGGCTATAGTTTGGATGAGTTATAACGTTCATGGGAATGAAAGCGTCAGTACGGAAGCTGCCATGCAAACCTTGTACGAATTACTTACCAGCAGGAAAGACTATTTGGATGATACTGTGGTCATCATAGACCCCTGCATTAATCCGGATGGCCGTGACCGCTATGTTAACTGGTATAATCAGGTAAAGAACACCCCTTTACAAGCAGATCCCAACAGCAGAGAACACAACGAAGGCTGGCACAGTGGTCGGAGCAATCACTATATGTTCGATTTAAACAGGGACTGGGCCTGGTTAACACAAAAAGAAAGCCGGCAAAGGTTAGAGGTGTATAATGAGTGGATGCCGCAAATACATGTAGATTTTCACGAGCAGGGCTATAACAATCCTTATTACTTCGCACCGGCGGCAGAACCTTTTCACGAGGTCATCACCAGCTTCCAGAGAGAGTTCCAGGATGAGATCGGCAAGAATCACGCAAGGTATTTTGATGAAAAGGGATGGCTCTATTTTACTAAAGAGCGTTTCGATCTCTTTTATCCAAGTTACGGGGATACCTATCCTACCTATAACGGGGCTATCGGCATGACCTATGAACAGGGTGGTGGTGGCAGGGCCGGACTGGGAGTTATCACCCGAATCGGAGACACTTTAAGTCTGAAAGATCGCATACTGCATCATCTTACCACAGGCTTGTCCACAGTAGAAGTCGCAACAAAGAATATTGAAAGACTCAATGAGGAGTATTCCAAGTTTTTTAAGAATAACAATTTCCGCTATAAATCCTATGTGCTAAAGGGCAATACCGATCATTTGCTTGCGCTCTCAGACTGGCTGAACAAGCACAATATAAAGTACGGTAAGGGCAGTGGCAATACTGTTAAGGGTTATCGTTATCTGACGGGCAGGAATGAGACAATAAAAGCAGACAAAACCAGTCTGGTCATAAGAACAGATCAGCCAAAGGGTACCCTGGTAAAAGTATTGTTCGAACCTGACGCCAAGCTAAGCGATTCCTTAACTTACGACATCACAGCCTGGTCATTGCCATATGCCTATGGACTAGACGCTATAGCAACAGAGTCCACGGTGCAATACACTGAAATTCAGAAGGAAGTTTCTCAAAGCAATGCTCCCATTACCGATCCCTATGCTTATATCGCCGACTGGAACAGTATGAAAGATGCGCGATTCCTTGCAAAATTGCTTCAAAAAGGAATCAGGGTGCGAACTACAAAAAGTCCCTTCACTATTGACGGAATAAAACACGAAAGAGGGTCGCTCATTATCACAAAACTGGATAATACGAACTATCCCAATTTTAAAAAGAAATTGCTTGGCGTGGCCAAAGAATTCGACAAGAAGTTAATTACTACAGCTACCGGATTTGTGGATAAGGGCAAGGATCTGGGATCAGGCGTTGTTAGCATGATCCCCAGGCGACGCGTGGCCGTATTAAGTGGGAAGCCGACTTCCTCACTCCGCTTTGGTGAGATATGGCACTTCTTTGAGCAGCAACTGGGCTATCCGATGGTGGCTTTGGAAACAGATCAGCTAAATCATGCAGATCTCTCCGGATACGATGTGTTGATCCTTCCCGGGGGCAACGGCTATGAAAGATTTCTCGACGACGAAAAACGAATGAAGCTCCAGAACTGGACAGAGAATGGCGGTAATCTGATAATCATGGGTGCTGCACTAAAAGCAGTTGCAGACAAAGACGGTTTTTCTCTGAAATCAAGGGAAATAAAAAAAGACAGTATTGCCAAACTCAATGCTTCATATGAGAGCAGTGCCAGGGAACGCATCAAAGAAGATGTAAAAGGCGCAATCTTTAAAACGGAAGTTGATACCAGCCACCCGCTTGCTTTTGGCTATAAAGACCACTACCATACCCTCAAGCTCAGAAATGGCAGCTATGAAATGCTGGAGACCGGCAATGTGGCCGTTATCCGGACTGCTGTAGAACCGGTAGCCGGATTTTCCGGAAGCGAGACTCCTGCGAGATTGAAGAATAGCCTTGTCTTTGGAGTACAGGAAAAGGAAGAGGGCAGGATCATATATCTTGTGGATAACCCTTTATTCAGGGGATTCTGGGAAAATGGCAAACTCTTTTTTGTGAATGCCTTGTTTATGGTGAACTAGTGAATACTAACTAGTATAGCATAAATGATACAAAGATGACTCCTGCTGCTGCTATAGGCAGAATAAAAAGGCTATAGACAAATGAGATAAATCCCGATTTAAAAAATGCTCCAATCCAACTGCTCCTGTAAAAATTTCGCAGGGCAATCATCAGGTAAAATAAGAATGAAAGCCATACAAGGATCTCCAGGCCTAAAGGTATATCCCATACTTTATTGACCAGTATTAACACACAAAATGTGGTAAAGAGGAAGGTGAAAAAATAAAAACTGAAAACCATGTGGTGCGCAAAAGTTCCTCGTTTCCAATAAAAGATCTTTAGTAAAATTGCGAATAAAGGAAGCATGATAAACATGGCTATGGGAATGGTATCATACAGTGTTTTAAGGATACCACCCGCCCTCTGCTCATATAGTTTTAATAACTGGTAGTAGACCTTATAAGTAAAGGCGCCAGCATCCTCATTGAGCCCCATGGCCTGAAGTTTTTCGTCAGTACTGGCCCCATTGGCAATCAAAGAATCGAGTTTCTCCTGCCTTAAACCGAAAGACGCACCCGGAGTGTTGGCATTGATGACCATGACAGAATCCAGTTTTTCCAATTCTTCGTCAGTCATACCTGTAAATATTTGATTCCTCTTCAGTTCTTCCCTCGCCACGTTTATAGCTACACTATCCGCCGCAATGGATAAAGAATCGGTTGATATCTCGGTGTCAAAGCCTTTTTCAATTGCCTTATTTACCTGTGTATCGGCTTGCCTGATGCTAAAGGAGAACAAAAAGAAAAAGAGTACGGAAATAAAGAGGTAAAATTGTGCAGGGTGAAGGTATTTCAACCTTTTACCGTCCACAAATCGACGGGCCAGAACCCCTGGTTTGATCATCAAGGGCACAAAGCTTCGGAAGAAGCGCGCATCAATGGAAAAATAGTTTTCAATGGTATTGCTGAACAATACACCTATGGTAAGATTATCAGTAGCTTCCTGGCCACAATACGGGCAATAGTCGAAGGAAGCATCAAAGGTTTTTTCACAATTTTTACACTGCTCCTGTTCCTGCATATTTGGTGGTTTATTTCAAAATTACAAAAGATATTCAGATGGGCTGCCAACCTTCAAGAGCAGAAATAAAATCAGTTCTCAGATCGATGAGCCGGACTACCCAGTTACAAAGTGAGAAAAATTCTCTTAATTTCTTATTAAAGTGTAACATTCAGAAGAAAATGCATACTAATTTTCCGAATGATAAAAAATAACCCTATGAATGCACTTAAAACACTAATGGCCATTTTATTCATGGCTTTAATGATTCCATCTCAAGCACAAACAGTAGATGAAATACTGGCAAATTACTGGGAAAACACCGGTGGTCTTGAGAATTTTAAAAACCTTCAGGGCATTAAAATGAAGGCCAAGGTTACCCAACAGGGTATGGAGATCCCCTTGGAAATCACACAGCTCAAAGATGGCAGGCAAATGACTGTGATCTCTTTCCAGGGCCAGGAAATTAAACAAGGCGTTTACGATGGTGACATATTGTGGAGCACGAACTTCATGAATATGAAAGCCGAGAAGAGCGATGCAGAAACCACTGCAAACTTCAAGCTCAACACCAATGACTTCCCCGATTCCTTTATTGACTACAAGGAAAAAGGCTATACAGCTGAATTGGTAGGTACCGAAACTTTTGATGGTACCGAAACTTACAAGATCAAACTGGTAAAAGAACCTGTTACCATAGACGGCAACCAGGAGGAAGATATCAGTTTTTACTATTTCGAGACAGAAAATTTCGTTCCAATAGCCATGCAGACTGAAGTAAAGTTTGGCCAGATGAAGGGCATGACCCAGGAAGTAACTATGAGTGACTACCAGGAGGTAGATGGTTTGTACTTCCCATTTTCAATGACACAAGGTGTTAAGGACGGGCAGGCACAGCCATTGGTGATCGAAAGCATCGAACTCAATCCCGAAGTTTCTGATGAGGCCTTTGCATTTCCGGAGCAGGCTGTTGAAGCAGAGAGTAAAGAATAAAATAATATCCTAGTAAACGGCCTTTGATCTCAAAGGCCTTTTTTTATCTAAACATCAATCAATGAGAAAACTTGGAATACTCAGCCTATGTCTGACACTGGCAGCACCATTTATTCTGGGTGCCCAGGAGTCAGAATCTATTAAAGCAGGTGATTATTTTGGAGATCTGCAAGCCAGGCATATCGGACCGGCCCTGATGAGCGGCCGTATAAACGATATGGAAGTTCACCCGACCAACAGCAGGATTATCTACGCCGGATCAGCGGGCGGAGGTGTCTGGAAATCTACGGATGCGGGAACCACATTCAATCCGATATTTGATGATTACTGTCAGTCTATCGGCACCGTGGCCCTGGATCCTAATGATCCTGACAATACCATTTATGTGGGAACAGGGGAAACCTGGACTCGTAATTCTGTCTCGGTGGGAGACGGCTTATTTAAGTCCAATGACGGAGGTGCCAACTGGAAGCGGATAGGATTTGAAAATTCAGAACGGATTGCGAATGTTATTGTAAATCCGGAAAATTCCATGGAGATCTATGTGGGTGTCCTGGGTGCCCTCTGGAGCGACAATGAGGAACGAGGGGTTTATAAAACATCTGACGGTGGTGAAACCTGGGAACAATTGCTGTATATCGACGCCAAAACAGGATGCGCAGACATGGCTATGGATCCCCAGGATCCCAATGTGCTCTATGCCTCTATGTGGGAGTTCAGGCGAACAGCCTGGTCATTCGAATCTGGCGGCGCCAAGAGTGCCCTGTATAAATCTACGGATGCGGGCAAAACCTGGAACAAGATACACAACGGTTTCCCGGAAGGAAATCTGGGAAGACTGGCCATTGCCATCGCACCATCCAACACACAGGTCTTGTATACCGTAATCGAAGCTGAGAAAGACGAACGTAAAGGACTTTATAGAAGTAATGATGCCGGTGCCAGCTGGGAGCAACTAAACAATGATTTTGGTATCACAGTGCGACCTTTCTACTTCTCAAGGATCAACGTTGATCCCAGGAATGAAGATGTGGTGGTAAAAGCCGGACTATTTGGTTCAATTTCCAGAGATGGCGGGAAAACTTTCAAAAGCCTGGGCACCATGCACCCCGATATCCATGACATTGTTTTCGGGATCTCAGATTCTGATGTCATGTATGTAGGGACCGATGGCGGTGTATACCGCTCCCATGATGGCGGTACCACCATGGACTTTGTGGATGACCTGCCACTTTCCCAATTTTACCACATCAGTTTAGACGATGCTGAGCCTTATAATGTATACGGCGGACTTCAGGATAACGGTTCCTGGTATGGACCATCTTCCTCTCCCGGCGGAATAAGGTCTGGCGACTGGCAGGCTGCCGGCTACGGGGATGGCTTCAGGGTACTTAAACACCCGACAAAGCCGGTGGTATACTCCGAAATGCAAGGGGCGGAGAATGTATGGCGAATAGATACGGAACGCAATCTCGTAAAAACCATCGAACCGCAACTGACTAAAGGGATCGACAAGCTTCGCTTTAACTGGAATGCGCCTATGGCTGTCAGTCCTCATAACCCCGACAGGTTCTATATGGGTAGCCAGTACCTGCACAGGTCCAATGATATGGGCGATACCTGGGAAATCATTTCCCCGGATCTCACCACTAATGATCCGGCAAAGCAGAATCAGATAGACTCCGGCGGACTTTCAAAGGACAATTCAGGAGCAGAAAACCATACGACCATTTTCACCATCATGGAATCTCCAATAGATGAAAACATAATCTGGGTGGGTACCGATGACGGAAATGTACAGGTGACAAAAGACGGTGGAAAGAGCTGGACCAATACAGTTGACAATATTCCTGGCTTGCCTGCTAACACCTGGTGCTATCATATTGAAGCCAGTTCGCTGGATAAAGGAACAGCCTATGCCGTGTTTGACGGACATACACGTGGTGATAAAGCTACTTATGCTTATAAGACCACGGATTACGGTGCCAGTTGGACCAACATCGCGACCGACGAGATCCACGGTTTTGCGCGCAGCATTCAGGAAGATTTTGAGAATCCCGACCTGCTGTTCCTGGGAACGGAATTCGGACTTTATATAACGCTTGACGGAGGTAAAAGCTGGAGCAAGTTCACTAATAATATGCCTGCCGTGGCCATTCATCACCTCGAACTTCACAAAAGGACGAACGACCTGGTCATGGGTACGCACGGACGTGGAGTGATCATTATTGATGATATTTCGCCTCTGAGAAAGATCGACCAGGAACTGATTGCCAAGAAATTTCAATTCTTTGACAATGGACCTACCGTCATCAATGAGGAAAGCAATTTTACAGGTTCTTATGGGAACCAGACAGCATTTGTAGGCAGGAACAAAACAAAGGACTTCCAGCTCAAATATTTCTTAAGCAAGCGACATACATTCGGTAAGATGTCGCTGGAGATCCAGGATGCGGATGGTAATAAGGTTGCAGAATTGGGTCCTGGTAAATCCAAGGGCATCAATATAGTTAACTGGAACTTTACAAAAAAGCAGCCAAAAGTGGCAAAAGGCAAGACACTTACTTTTGGTGGTTTTACCTCTCCAATGGTGGCTGCAGGAACCTATAAGGCTGTAATCACTAAAGGTAAGGACACCTATGAGCATAACTTTGAGCTATTGTACGACAGTGATTCACCTCTGTCAGATGAGGACAGGAACCTGAAAAACAGCACAACGGAAATGCTCTACGATATGACCCAGGAACTGGCCTATCTGGTCTATGAACTGGATGAACTAATTACCAAGGCCGAGGCTGATGGCAACAAAAAACTGGGGGGCAAGCTCAACGCCCTGAAAGAAACACTAGTGATCACCACAGGTGATAACTATGTTGGTACGGTGGACCCTCAGCTGAGGGAAAAAATGGCCAAGTTGTACAGCAAAGTTGCAGACAGTTATGATAAGCCTTCACGGGCCGACCTGGATAATCTGAAACTGATCACAGAACAATTTGAGGAGGCCAAGCTAAGTTTTGAGAAACTTAAGGCCAAGGTGAAAGAAACAGAGGCCTTGTCTTTAAAAACCTATGAGGAATTCCTGGAAAGCAAATAGAAAATGAGCCTTGTAGTATAATGCTACAAGGCTTTTTTTATATATAACAAATTAATTTACAATAGTTTACGTTTCTATATCAATTAATCCGTATCTTACTACGGAGCACTGAAGTCCCCTTATATATCATTGACACTTTGCATCGGGTATTGGGTATTGGAGGATGAACAGAACGATTTTTATACCCCTCTTTATCTGTATCCTGGCCATCGGAATTTTCGCGTGGATAGGCCAGGTCATAAGCTCCTTATGGCTTTTTATCCCGCTGACCATTATTACCTTCCTGCTCTATTTGATCAGCTTCCACAAAAGGATGCCTCCACCAGACAGGATCCTACACCTCTACTTAATTGCGCTCGCTATCCAGATGTTGCATTTTGCGGAAGAGTATTTAACCGGCTTTGTAGTTGAGTTGCCCGCCCTGTTCGGGCAGGAACCATATCCCAAAGATTATTGGTTAGTTTTCAATATGGCAGCCTATTCAATATTTCTTTTGGGTGGCATCGTACTTCTGAGGAAGATCAAAGAGCTTGCCGTGATCCCTTTGTTCTTTATCGTGGTGGGCGTCCTGTTCAATACTTTGGCGCACATAGGTCTGGCCCTGTATACCGGTGCTTATTTTCCGGGATTATAC
>CAJHXL010000048.1_pt1 | contig 28148 bp, 25 predicted proteins | sample 9198601 | NCBI WGS metagenome assembly CAJHXL01 (sample SAMEA7708277, study PRJEB35096) | sediment metagenome | biome: marine neritic benthic zone biome [ENVO:01000025]; feature: sediment [ENVO:00002007]; material: shallow marine sediment [ENVO:03000034] sea grass bed [ENVO_01000059] ...
GGTATAGCGGTACCGGGAATAGCTTCCTATTCGCGAAAAGAGATCGATGCCTTGATCGACTGGGTCAGAAGACCACAGGTAGGCGCAAAAGGAATGGTCTATGTGAAGTGCAACGAAGACGGAAGCTTTAAATCTTCGGTTGATAAATTCTATGAACAGGACGATCTCCAGAAATGGGCCACTGCCACCGGCGCGAATAAAGGTGACCTCATCTGCATATTATCAGGTGATACCGAGGCAACCAGATCCCAGCTCAGCACTTTAAGAATGGAAATGGCAGAGCGGTTGGGTCTTCGGAAACCCGATGAATTTGCCCCCCTTTGGGTAGTAGATTTTCCCCTGCTTGAGAAGGATGAAGAGACAGGTAACTACCACGCCATGCACCACCCCTTTACCTCACCGAAACCAGGTCAGATATATCTGCTTGACACTGATCCAGGGGCTGTGAGGGCTAATGCCTATGATCTGGTATTGAACGGGAACGAGATTGGAGGGGGGTCGATCCGTATCCACGATAAGGATACCCAGGCGATCATGTTTAAGCATCTGGGTTTTACCGAGCAGGAAGCAAAGGCTCAATTCGGATTCCTGATGGACGCCTTCCAATACGGCGCTCCACCCCACGGTGGAATTGCCTTTGGCCTGGACAGACTGGTAGCCATCCTGGGGGGTCAGGAAACAATTCGGGATTTCATCGCATTTCCAAAGAACAACAGCGGCAGGGATGTGATGATAGATGCTCCTTCTCCTATAGATGAAGAACAACTGAAAGAATTGCATATTAAGCTCGATCCGGCAAGCGACGCATGAGAGCATATACCGGGCGGATTTTTAATACCTTTATTCGTCCATGACCGACCGATTTAAATTGCTGTTTAAGAAGTTCCTAAAATGGAGGTATAAAAATATCTCTAACAAAACCTTTACACAGATACTGAGTATCGCAGTTGGGTTTCTGGCCGGGCTTGCCGCCGTCACTCTAAAAAACCTGACCTATTTCATACAGTCACTTCTGGAGAAGGGTATTGTTTTTTCCGAAAACCAGCTCTATTTCATCATTCCCATCATTGGCCTTACGCTGGTCTATCTCTACGTGAAATATTTTCACCGTAAACGTCTGGAGCACGGCATTTCCGCCGTTCTTTTTTCGCTGTCTAAAAAGAAGGGGATGTTCGATCTGAAACAGATCTACACCCCGTTGATTACGGCTCCACTTACAGTTGGATTTGGTGGTTCTGTGGGATTATTGGGCCCGGCTGTAGCATCGGGAGCAGGTATCAGCTCCAATTTTGGCAAACTCTTTCATATCAATGCAAAGACTCGTTCGCTGCTGATCGCCTGCGCTTCTGCGGGTGCCATTGCCTCAATTTTCCAGTCCCCCATTGCTGCCATAATATTTGCCGTTGAAGTATTTAGTCTGGACCTGACCATGATATCCATGTTGCCCCTATTGCTGGCCTCAATTTCAGGAGTCCTTACCTCCTACTTTTTCCTGGGCGATGAAAGCTTGTTCTCCTTTACCGTAACCGATAAGTTCCAGGTACAGGATACGGCGTTCTACGTCATACTAGGTGCAGGAACAGCCATTGCTTCCATCTACTTTACAAAGATGTACTTTAGTATAAACCGCATTTTTGATAGACTCAAAAGTCCTAAATACAAGCTACTAGTGGGAGGGCTTGCCATTGGGGTTATGCTCTACTTCATTCCTCCGCTATACGGTGAAGGTTTTGGCTTTATAAACAGCCTGCTGGATGGGGAGCATATCCAGGCCCTGGGCAAAACACCATTTGATGCATACACATCCAATATCTGGATCGTAATCCTGCTATTATTCGGCATCACCATATTTAAGGCTGTTGCTATGACCACCACATTTGCCGCCGGGGGTGGCGGGGGAATTTTTATTCCGACTATGGTCATGGGAAGCGCGCTGGGAAATGTGGTGGCTAAGGTGATCAACAATGCGGGCCTCGGTCTGGCTGTAAGCGAAAGCAACTTTACATTAATTGGAATGGCAGGGCTCATAGCCGGGGTTATCCATGCACCCTTAACCGCCATTTTCCTGATTGCGGAAATAACAGGCGGTTATGAACTTTTTGTCCCCCTGATGATCACCGCATCCATTTCGTATCTGATCACCAGGAATGCGGTAAGCTACAGCATTTATACCCGTGAGCTCGCAGAACGCGGGGCGCTGATAACACATAACAAAGACCAGTCTGTGCTCGCCATTATGAATTTGGAGGATGTTGTCGAAAAAGGTTTTATAAAGATAAGGCGGGACATGACCCTGGGTGAAATGCTTCATCAATCGGTGGCCAGGTCTAAAAGAAATATCTTCCCGGTAATAGATTCCGAAGGTGCTTTGGAAGGAATCGTTGTGCTGGATGATATCAGAGAATTTATGTTTGACAGCAGTATGTACGATAAGATCTCTGTTGAAACATTTATGCAGCAACCCCCCGAACAGATCTTTTACGACACTGATACGATGAAACAGGTCATGGATAAGTTCCACAGAAGCGGGGCCTGGAATTTGCCGGTGATCAAAAATGGGAAGTATTTTGGCTTTGTATCCAAATCTAAACTGATGACAGCCTACAGGACGGAGCTTATCAATTTCACAAAGGAGGATGAAGACTAGCGTCAAATACATACTCACTATTATAACGCTGCTATCCCTGGGAGCTATTGGCTATGGTTTCCTTATCCAGGATGAAGATCCTGTCCTTTCCAATAAGATCATCGGATTTGGTACAGTGGGTTTGTTCCTGATTGCCATGCCCATTTTTTTGATTGCTAACAGCCGCGGAAAGAAGGTGAAAGACTATATGCTCACCGACGAAAACATGCGTAAAATGAGGGAAAGGCAGAAAAAAAAGCGGTCAGAACCAAAATAAACGACCAAATTTGTTCTACTTTTTTGTTATTTCTCATAACTTCGCTATAGAATTATTATTTATTTTTTGATGACTGGTACAGTAAAATTCTTTAATGAGTCCAAAGGTTTTGGGTTCATTACTAACGACGAAACCGGAAAAGACATCTTTGTTCATGTAACGGCATTAAACGGCCTGGAATTGAAGGAAGGAAACAAAGTAGAATACGAAGAAGTAGAAGGCAGAAAGGGCATGGTTGCAGCTCAAGTGCAACTTATAGGGTAACCATATTTTATTTTGAAGATTTTAGATCCCCGATCGCTTGATCGGGGTTTTTTATTGCCCCAGCTGAATCAGCCGGGCTGCCCCTGCTAGTTCAGATTCCTTCGCTGAACAAAAAAACGTTTAAGCAGATCGGAGGCCTCCTCCTCCATGAGTCCGCCAATGATATCAGTCCTGGGATGCAGCTGACCTCCCATAACAGAAAATCCCCTCTTGGGGTCATAGGCGCCAAACACCAGTTTGGGTATCTGGCTCCAGTACATGGCACCTGCACACATTTGACAGGGCTCCAATGTAACATAGAGCGTACAATGATGGAGGTATTTACCTCCCAGGAAATTAGCTGCGGCTGTAATTGCCTGCATCTCTGCATGGGCTGTAACATCGTTCAATTGCTCGGTCAGGTTGTGAGCCCGGGCAATAATGCGGTCCTGAACCACGATTACGGCTCCAACGGGAACTTCTCCCTTTTCAAAGGCGATCTCAGCCTCCTGCAGGGCTTTTTTCATAAAGAAGCTATGGTCCAGTTGTAAATCCATCGGTCAAAAATACAATATTAGCACTTTGAGAATTTATAGAACAATATGAATTTGATTTACCTTTGTCTTCAAACCAACTACTTTTTATTAAGGATTACTTGGCGTGGGCTGTAATTGTATCAAACTTCTATTTCGAACACTCCTTATTTTTTCAACAGCTTATATGCTTATAGGCTATAGTACCGTCAGGGCCCAGGACAGTATTCCTGTACTTTCGGAGACAGATACTACTGTAGTAGACAGTATAGTGATCAGGGCTCCGCAATACAAGATTGACATTGTTCCCAGAGGCGTTAACCTCACCAATCCTGTAATATCCTTTAATTCTACTAAGACCCGGACCAAAAAATTCAAGGTCTTCCGGGTACCGTCTTTCTGGGAGAAAGTCAACCGTTTGGGATTTAATTTAAACGAAGTGGCCTTTGTGAACTGGAATGCCGGTGGTGTAAATTCTGTTACCGGGGTAATGAATCTCAAGTTAGCCAGGAATTACAAATTCCAGTATATCCAATGGGATAACGAGCTGGAATTAAAATACGGGATCAATGCTCAAGACGACAGGGAAGCCCGAAAAACAGATGATGCTATCAGGCTCAGCTCTGCATTCAGCTACAGGAACGATACCATCACCCCCTGGTATTATTCTGCCAAGGGAAAGTTCAATACCCAGTTTACAGATGGATTCAATTATCCGGATACGGATACTCCAATCTCCAGGTTTATGGCTCCGGGTTATCTCTTCCTTGGTGGGGGTGCCTCGTATATCCCGGAAGGAAAAAAATTCAATCTCTACCTATCCCCTGCCTCTTTTAAAACGACTTTTGTTTTGGATCAAACACTCGCCAACAATGGCGCCTTTGGGGTTAAAAGAGCTATTCTGGACGATGAAGGAAATGTGATCCAGGAAGGGGAAAAAACCTTTTCGGAATTTGGCATTCTGGTGACCAATAATTGGGAAAAGGAGGTGCTTAAGAACGTTATTATGCAGCACAAACTGAGCTTGTATACAGATTACATCCGGTCCTTCGGAAATATTGATATTGATTGGCAGCTTGATTTTAAATTCACTGTGAACGATTTTATACAGGCCGAATTAGGGGTCCATATCATATATGACGATGATATCCGCTTCGACCAGGTAATTGGTGATAACGGCGTAGTACTTGACCAAGGAGAGCCCAGGATCCAACTCCGGCAATTCCTCGGACTGGGAGTCGTTTACAATTTCTAGAGCTGCTTCCCGCTGATCTTATTGTGTACATGTACGGCCATTCCATCGGAAAGGCTGGCCACGTATGAGCTGGCCCTCAGCAATAATTCATAGGCAGTTCCCTCCGTATTCCGGTATAATTCAGGTAGACTATTGATCATCAACCGGTCGTAATTGGAAGCGCTTCCTTCCTTCTTGCGCATCAGGGCCCCCGTACTGACCTCGAGAATGTCGGACAATATCCTGTAGCCGGCTATTTCCTTTTCCAACACTTCCTGGGAACGATAGATCCGTTCCACACTTAATTGAATAATGTCCTCTATCTGTGCTTTGTACTTGCTCTGATCTAACAGGGCAGTATCCATACTCCCGTTAAGGATATCTTCTTCTCGCTCAATAAAGATCCTGGCGGCATCCTCGATGAGCGTACTGATAGCAAGCGCCCTCAAGTAGCTAAGACGGTCGCGCATAACGGTAAGCGACCTGTATTTTTCAGCATCAATTCGGTCTTTTACCAATTTGATGAGATATTCCAGGGCATAATCCTCCGGGATTAGTCCAAGGTTGATCCCGTCTTCAAAGTCGATGATGGTATAACATATATCATCAGCGGCTTCCACCAGATAAGTAAGCGGATGCCTGGCATAACCCATATCACCGCTATTTGGCCGCCCTTCTAATCCAAGTTCACTAGCCAGTTCGGCAAAAAAAATCTTGTCTTGCTGGAAAAATCCGTATTTTTTATCAGCTATATGCGAGCTTGTTTAACAGGCAGTGATTCTTTCGGATATTTCATAAAGGCCCCGAGGGTGGCATAACTCAATCGCAATCCACCAGGTACCCCCTGCCTGCTTTCGGTCAACAGCCTGAAACCATTGGCGTTCCCTTCAAAACTTACTAAATCCTGAAATTCTTTATCCGTCAGCTGGTCGGCATAGCGTGCCCCATTTCCATGACTGAAAAAGTCGCCAATTGCCTTTTCTCCACTATGACCAAATGGCGGATTCCCGATATCGTGGGCAAGTGCTGCCGCCGATATGATGGCGCCAAGATCATTGGGTTTGTAGCCGAGTTCCGGAAGAGATTGATGCTTGCTCATGATCTCCTTCCCTACAATCCTGCCCAGACTCCTGGCCACCACAGATACTTCCAGGCTATGTGTAAGCCGGGTGTGGACAAAATCTGTTTTCGACAACGGAATAACCTGTGTTTTGTCCTGAAGGCTGCGGAAAGCGGCGGAAAAGATCACTCGGTCGTAATCCACTTCAAATCCAAGTCGACTTTCATCCTGCTTGGCACGTGGCCTTTCCTGCTTATCCCCGTATCTTTTTAACGATAATAACTGTTCCCAGTTCATAGCCTGTATTTAATGGGGCAAGATACATTTTTTCCTTTCTGTGGACTTGTTAAGACTATTCCTACCCACTTAACATTTCGTTAATCTGATAACGTTATTCTAACCTTAATGCAATAAAGGTTTAATGTAGGGATAACATGACTTTTACCTCACCCCTCTTTATTTGCAGAGGATTAAAGAAAGGGCGTTTGCCCACGTACAATTTAAAGATGAAAACTAAAAAACTAATAATTATGAAAAAATTGCTCATTTCCATGATGGCCATTGCCACATTTGCAATTACTGCTTGTAGTGATGATGATGATGGACCAGATCCAACTGAAGCCACATGTAACGATGGCGTCCAAAATGGAAGCGAAACAGGTGTCGACTGTGGTGGACCAGATTGTAATGCTTGTGCTGTTGAACCAACTTGTACTGACGGAATCCAAAATGGTGACGAAGAAGGTGTAGACTGTGGAGGTTCTTGTCCAAATCCATGTGACACTAGTGGTGTTGTGGAAGTAACTGAGAATATCACAACAAATACCACCTGGACCTCTGACAATATTTATGAGCTTCAGGGTAGAATTACTGTAACTGATGGAGCCACTCTAACTATCGAAGCGGGTACTATTATTAAAGCTTTTGCAGGTACAGGAGCAAATGCATCTGTATTGATCGTAGCAAGAGGAGGCACCATAGAAGCTGTTGGTACGGCTGCTGAGCCAATCATCTTTACTTCTATAGCAGATAACATTGAAATAGGTCAGACAGCAGGAACAAACCTCAACGAGAATGACAGAGGTCTTTGGGGAGGATTAATTGTTCTTGGTAGAGCACCTGTATCTCTTGATGGTGATGCTACTGAAGCACAAATTGAAGGTATTCCAGCTTCCGATACTAACGGATTGTACGGAGGTGATGATCCTGCAGACGATTCAGGATCAGTAGTTTACGTATCTATCCGTCACGGTGGAGCGCTTATCGGAGAAGGTAACGAGATCAACGGTCTTACACTAGGAGGTGTAGGTACTGGCACAACTATCGATAACGTAGAAGTAGTTGCTAATGTTGATGACGGTATCGAATTCTTCGGTGGAACTGTAAATGCTACTAACTTATTTGTTTGGGCTCAGGGTGATGACGGTCTTGACATCGATCAGGCTTACTCTGGTACTATTGACAATGCAGTAGTAGTTCAGGGAGCTATTTCTGACCACGGTATGGAGATCGACGGTCCAGAAGGTTCTTTACAAGGTGGATTTACCTTAATGAATGTTACTCTTTTTGGTCTTGATATGAATGAGGCTGATGGAGAAGTTGCTGATTACCGATCTGACGCTCAAGGCTCCAGCAGCAATGTGCTTGTAACAGGTTTTACAGGAGTTGCTATGGATCTTCAGCTTTCAGATGTTGAATTGGATAACGATGGTGTTGCTACAAATTACACCAATGGTGACCTGACTTTCGCAAGCTGGGAAGTTGTATTGCCAACCGGTGTAGCTGCGTCAGCTGATATCTTCGATGACAAATCTGATACGTCTACATTTGAAGCAGATGCTGCCACCTTCTCTTCAGCGGTTGCTGATGAAGCTTCGGCCACTGTAGGTGCTGATACCTCTGCATTCTCTTGGACTTATGCTAATGACAAAGCTGGTTTAGGCTTCTAGTCTAACAAAAACTTGCTTGGTCATTGGAAACCATATAATTGCTCGCCGTCATTCCAGATGGCGAGCAATTGATTTATAAAAACCGAACATATTTTGAGGAAAACACTGATGAATTTGAGAGTATTATTACCGATTCTGTTTGCACTGATGACACAGATTGGTTTATCACAAGAAGGGGTGATAGCAGGAACCATCAATGATGGCGAATTTAATGATGTACTGCCCTTCGCGAACATTGTGGTCAAGGGGACAACTGAAGGCACTACCTCGGATTTTGATGGTAAGTACTCTATTCAAATTGAACCTGGCACCTATACGGTTGTCTTCTCGTTTCTTGGTTATCAGACTACCGAAATTACAGAAGTAGTTGTCAATGAGAACCAGGAAACCGCACTTGATGTTACGCTTAATCCCAGTACAAATCAACTAGAAGAGGTTGTTGTAACCACATCAGCTACCCAAAATACAGAAGCTTCTGTACTGAATTTGCAAAAAAGATCCGTTGCACTAATTGATGGTCTCTCCATCCAGAGTATTAAAAGAACAGGGGCCAGCGATATCGCTTCCGCGGTTAAAGCCGTCCCGGGAGTTTCGGTTCAGGACGGAAAATTTGTTTATGTCCGTGGATTAGGTGACAGATATACGAAATCTATCCTTAATGGAATGGATGTTCCTGGATTGGATCCTGACAGGAATACCTTACAACTCGATATTTTTCCAACCAACATCCTAGACAATATTGTTGTGGTTAAATCATCCACAGCAGATTTGCCAGCCGACTTTACAGGTGGAGTAGTTGATATTCAAACAAAGGATTTCCCGGCAAGAGCCGAATATAGTTTTTCAGCAGGGGTGGCCTATAATTCCTCTATGCACTTTGTGGATAATTACCTGGATTACCAGGGTAGTGATACCGATTGGCTCGGTTTTGATGATGGGCAACGCGATCTTCCCGTACAACAAAGTGAAGAAATTCCAATTCCGGCGCTAGACGGCCCAACTGTGCGGTCTATTACCAAAAGATTCGTTCAAAATCTTGCGGCACAGGAGGAGCAAAGTGGTATGAATTTCAATTTCGGCTTTACTGCCGGAAACCAGTATAGTTTGAATGAAGATGGAGATAAAAGGATAGGATGGTTGGCATCCCTTTCTTATAGGAATGAAACGGAATTCTTTGAAAATTTTATAAATGGACAGGTATTCAGGAAAGATGAACAGGATACTTCCAATAACGAACTTATAGATGACCGTACTCAAATTGGTGATCTTGGTGTATATAATGTGCTGTTAAACGGTCTAGTAGGAGTTTCATTCAAAACTCCGAGATCAAAAATCAAGCTTAATGCGATGCACATTCAAAATGGAGAATCGCAGGCCTCATTCCTGACACAGGAAAACTTTAGTGTGAATTCTAACCTGAACCAGCGTGATGTATTGGTTTGGACAGAACGCTCCATTACAAATGGTCTCCTTAACGGCATCCACACATTTGATGATACCAACTGGACACTGGAATGGAAGTTCTCACCAACGCTGTCAAAAATATTTGATAAAGACTTCAGGGTAACACCCTTCCGTATTAACCAGAACGGTACCCTAACCATTTCACCCAGTGAGTCCGGAGATCCAACCCGTATATGGAGGGAGCTTGAAGAAATCAATTATGCCGGGAAGCTCGATGTAACTCGAAAGCATACCTTGTTTGGAAGGGATGCCAAATTTAAAGTAGGTGGTGCGTATACATTTAAGAACAGGGAATTTATTGTAGATCAGTTCGCTCATCCAATTCAATCAAGACAAGGTAATTTCAGTTTGAACTTTAATGGAGATCCCGACCTCGTACTGGCAGATCAATTCATCTATAGAGTAGATACCCAGGAAGGAACTTATACGAGAAGAGATTCCAATATTTCGGATACTTTTGATTCAGATATAATCGTAGCAGCAGGTTACCTGCATGAAGAACTCAAATTTTCAGATCGTTTCAACGCAATTGTGGGTGTTCGACTCGAGACCTTTGAGTTAGTTTATACTGGGGAATCTCAGTCTAGAGGTGAGTTTGATAATGAAACCATCCTGGACAAAACAGATTTCTTTCCTTCTATAAATCTTATATATAATTTGAAGGAGGAGGGTAATAAAAAGATCCGTCTTTCCTATTCAAGAACAACGGCCAGACCTTCCTTTAAAGAGGCATCTCTTGCTGAGATCTTTGACCCGGTTTCCAGCACATTTTTTATTGGTAATCTGGATTTACAGCCAACCTATATTAATAACTTCGATGCCCGATTTGAAAGTTATGGAGAGGGTACCAATTTCTTTGCAATAAGTGCATTTTACAAAACATTCCAGGACCCTATAGAACTAACGTTTATTCGCGAAGCCAGGGGTCAGTTTATACCTTTAAACCTGGGTGATGCAGAAGTACTGGGTGCCGAGTTGGAAATAAGGCGTAACCTTGGGTTTATGAGTCTGCCCAAATTCAGTGTTAATGCGAATATTTCTGTCATCGATTCTCAACAAACATTTAGTGAGGATGAAGAAGAAGCTCGTCGCGACAATTTGAGGGACGGCGAAACCTTAGGTGATAGCAGGGATCTACAAGGACAGTCTCCTTTACTCGTAAATGTTGGGCTGAACTTTGACGATCCTGATAAAGGATGGCAGGCCGGGCTTTTCTACAACGTCCAGGGAGAAACATTGGAAATTGTTGGGAATGGGGATATCCCTGATGTATTTACCCAGCCTTTCAACCAATTAAGACTTAGTGCGAGTAAGAGATTTGGTAAAAACCAGCAGAATCAATTATCATTGAGATTCAGTAATATCCTCGGCGATGAAATTGAAAGCGTGTACAAATCTTTCCGTGCTGAAGACAGGACTTTCTCCTTCCGCGATCCTGGAAGAGAAGTTTCTTTGAGTTATAGTGTGAGATTCTAAAGTTGTTGCTATTGATATGTAATCCTAAAGCCCTGCATTAACTGCAGGGTTTTGCTTGTCTTCAAATAATGCCCGGCTTCACTGCCAAATATCCTAATGTTTAATATTGCCTTAACGCTAACTTTACATTAATAGCATTCTTTTGTATCGCAATTGAGAAAGCACTATGAGAAAAGGTATTTTAACTTTCCTTATTACGTTCACTGCTTTGACCTGTTATTCGCAGGAAAAAGGGGGTATCATGGGTAGGATTACCGATGCAGAACTAACAGATGAACCTCTGCTTTTTGCACAAGTTTCTCTCTCCGATGTTAATAAAACGGTTCAAACGAATTTCCACGGCAATTTTGAGCTTTCGAATATCCTGCCTGGAAATTATATACTAACCGTTACCTATTTAGGCTATGAAACACTGCGCATGCCTGTTACGGTAATTGAAAATGAGCAGACTTATATCAAACAGAGTCTTTCGGTTAAAAAGCCTGGAACAAATACCCCTCCGCTCTCTGAGACTGTCAGTCGTCTTTCGTCAAGCGAATAATCAATAATCATTAGCCGAATCAAATCTATTTGGAGCTATACATTTTGGCAGCCGGATTGATAACTTTATATTAACCTCTAGAATGATATATAATATCATATTTACATCAATTCACATCTAATGGGCGAAGACATTTATCTTTTTATGATCATAGCCCTGGCCTTGCTCGCCATCACCGATTTGGTAGTTGGAGTGAGCAATGATGCCGTGAATTTCCTGAACTCAGCCCTGGGCTCCAAGGCGCTTTCTTTTCGGACTATCATGATCGTGGCCAGTATAGGTATTGCCTTTGGCGCCATGTCTTCCAGCGGTATGATGGAGGTTGCGCGTAAGGGAATTTTTAATCCGGCCGAATTTATGTTCGCCGAGATCATTATCATCTTTATGGCGGTGATGATCACGGATATTTTGCTGCTCGACTTTTTCAACACCCTGGGCATGCCTACTTCAACTACTGTTTCAATAGTATTTGAATTACTTGGTGCCTCAATCGCGATCGCACTGATCAAAATATCAGGTACCGCAGAAGGAATAGAAGATTTAGGCACCTATATCAATACGGAAAAGGCGATTGCCATTATACTCGGCATCCTCTTATCGGTCTTTATCGCTTTCTCCATAGGGGCTATTGTGCAATTCATATCCAGAATCCTCATTACTTTCAAATTCGAGGAAAGGCCCAGATGGACAGGAGCTTTATTTGGCGGTTTTGCCATTACAGCTATTGTTTATTTTATTCTGATCAAAGGTCTTAAAAGCGCTGCCATTTTTAGTGGAGCACTTACGGATTTTGCCAACCAGCAACCTTTACTGTTTATCCTGGCCAACTTTGTAATCTGGACTATTGTTTCCAGGTTGATCACAGCAGTATTCAAACAAAATATATATAGGGTTATTATTGCCCTTGGCACCTTTGCATTAGCCATGGCATTTGCAGGCAATGACCTTGTTAATTTTATTGGGGTCCCTATTGCCGCGCTGCAGTCATTCCAGGACTGGCAAAGTTCCGGTATAACAGCGGATGCTTATAGCATGGAAAGTCTTGCGGCGGCGGTACAGACACCAACACTACTCTTATTAGCTTCGGGGCTCATCATGATCCTGACCTTATGGTTTTCAACCAAGGCACTTTATGTAACGGAAACCGAAATCAACCTGGCAAGAGAAGGTGAGGGCCAGGAACGCTTTCAACCTAATTTTCTCTCCCGGCAGATCGTAAAAATGTCCTTGCTTGCCTTTGAGAGTATCAACGGATTACTTCCTCTGGGTGTCAGGAACAGGATCAACGAACGGTTCTACAAACCTTATGTATTTACCCCGGCCGGACAGGCTAAAAACAAGCCTGCCTTTGATATGATACGGGCTTCGGTAAATCTGATGGTAGCCAGTGTTTTGATCTCGATTGCAACCTCCATGAAACTGCCCCTTTCTACCACATATGTGACCTTTATGGTGGCCATGGGCACCTCTCTTGCAGACAGGGCCTGGGGTTCCGACAGTGCGGTCTACAGGGTAGCCGGTGTATTTAATGTAATCGGAGGTTGGTTCTTAACAGCCATTATTGCCTTTACTGCTGCAGCCATTGTGGCTTACCTTATTCATTTGGGAGGAATTATCGCAACAATTCTTCTCCTCGTACTCGCAGCTGTCTTATTGGTGAGGAATTATCTCAATCATAAAAAGAAAGCGAAAAAAATAAAGGAAAGTTTTGGTCTGCGAACGGCTGAAAGTCGGTCTATCCAGGGAGTGATCGTAGAAAGCGCGGAGAATATCTCCAATGTAATCAGTAGGGGAAACAAGATCTATTCACAAGCAGTTATCGGTCTTTCCAAACACAATTTGGACCTCCTCAAAAAAAATAAGAAACAGGTAGGTAAACTTTCGGCCGAAATAGATGGGCTTCGTGATCATATTTTCTATTTCGTAAAGAATTTGGAAGACGCCAGTGTAGGAGCAACGAATTTCTATCTGGATATGCTCGACTCACTCCAGGATATTTCACAAAGTCTGGAATATCTTGCCAAGATCAGTCATAAGCATGTCAACAATAACCACAAGAGATTAACATTCACCCAAATCAGGGAACTCACCGAAATTGACAATGCAGTTCAAAGCCTAATGGACAAGGCGAAATCAGCATTTGAGAATCAATCTTTCGCAGAAGTAGAAGACGTATTGAATAGCAAGGATGAATTGTTGACAATCGTTTCTGATAAGATTGCTGAACAGATATCCAGAACAAGATCGGAGGAGTCCAGTCCAAAAAATACAACGCTTTATTTCAACTTTCTCACTGAGACAAAGGATCTGATCTCTTCCACAATAGGCCTGCTTGAGATGTACTATAAAGAGTACGACAACAATGTGGAGCCTGCTGCAATTGAATCCCAGAATTGAGATTATAATTTAGCCGGAAGTTATTAAAACAAAACCCCGACAAATCCGTCGGGGTTACACTTGAACTAAATGTCGAAAGTTTCTAATTCACAACAATGGCCTCAGCGTTGTCATGCTTGACAACATTGACCACTTTGTTATCTTCAAAATCGACCTCTTTAAGATCATTTTGACTCCAGAAGAACCATTTACCGGTTCTCTTACCCATATGGTATTGGCCCATTGCAATTCTTTTGCCATCCTCATCAAACATTACCCACTGGTCATGCAATTTTTCATCAAGATAGTAACCTACCTGTGCCACCTCACCATTATTATGATAATAAGTAGCCTTTACCATATCCCCTTCTTGTTCAAATATTGGCTTGTTTTCCTGGGCATTCAAGCTAACAGAAAAAATTAATGCCAGTGTAAATAACATAACCTTCATAACGCGATCGGGATTAAATTGTACTTTATTTTCTTTTATCCTAACGATTCAAAGATACGATTATTTTACGATAATGAAATGTTTATCTAACATTTAATTTACATTAACTTTACATTGAAAATGTATATATCTGTTTTACAGTGATTTATAATTAAAACAAAATCGATATTTGATAGAAAAATATTGTAAGAAGATCATTTATCTTGTCAAACGTGATTTTATTTCGATAGTACCGCTGTTTTCCTAAGATCTTGTCTTGGATTTAGTTCATCCAGCACAGGGTCCGTATCGCTATAAACCAGTTCTGCCACCTCAATTAATCGGGCGATCAGCTTGTTGAGGTTGTCGTGATCATTCACCAGGGAGGAGGCCATATCCGTACTTATCAATTCATCACGGATCAGATAATCTATTTCGATATTGCCTTTTCTGATGTTCGCACCGGCTTCCTTTTTTAGCTGCTTCAATTTAAACCGGTATTTCTCCTTGTCTTCCTCATCCCTGAATAAAAGAATAATCCTGAGTACCTTAATCGCCTTCTTCCGGAATTGATCGTATTCCTTTTTGATATATTCATTATCAGATTCCAGGAAAATAGAAACGTTGCGGTTGAGCTCACCTACATCCCTGATTATCTCAACCATTCTTCTACAGGCCAGTTTTATCTCCAGTATCCGGTTCGTCTGTTCTTCAGTCAGTTTCAATGTGCTTTGCGCGTGGGTGGCATAGCGGATGATCTCCCCATATATACTTTTTACCTTACTCAGGTATAAAGCCCTTACATCCGTTTTAAAATCCTCTTTAGACTTTTCGACTATCTCCCTTGCCTTTAATTGAGAGGTGATATCCTTCCTGTGTATGTTCAGGGCATGGCAGACGATCTCAAATATGGTATTCTTGAACAGATATTCGGTTTCTCTCATCAGCGATGCAATTACAGTTTCAGGGTAACGCAATGCTTTTTTGTTGAGAAATTTAGGTTCTTCAATTGCTTTTTCAGGTGGTATCCTCGCTTTTACCAACCTGACCACAAGTTTGCCAATCAGCCCTACAAACCATATCAATAAGAGCGTATTGATGATGTTGAATATGGTGTGGAAAAGCGAAATAGCGACAGGAACAGCAGCAGGGTCCCGATAAGGTGATGAGGTTCCCAACCATTGCGACAGTTCGCTGATCATATTAAGAAACGGATGGAAAAGAGCCAGCATCCAGATAACACCGATAAGGTTAAAGATCAGATGTGCCCTCGCCGTTCGTTTTGCATGATAATTGGCAACTATGGATGCCAGGTTCGCGGTCACCGTAGTACCGATATTCTCCCCCAATATCATTGCCGCAGCCAGTTCAAAAGGGATCCATCCCTGGGCCGTCATAAGAATCGTTAAGGCCAATGTAGCGCTTGACGACTGGATGATAATAGTAATGAGGGTACCAATAAGCAGGAATAACAGAATGGATCCATAGCCGGCATGTGTATAGTCCGATAATAATTGGAGGATCTGGGGATTTGAATTGATGTCCGGCATCGATTCCTTCAGGAACTGCAATCCAATAAAGAGCAATGCAAATCCGACTATGAATTCTCCAAAGAACTTGGTTTTGACTTTTTTTGAGAAGGTAAACAGTATGCCTAAACCAACCAATGGTAAGGCGATAGCACCCATATTCACTTTAAAGCCCAGGATGGCGATTAGCCATGCCGTGACCGTTGTACCGATATTGGCACCCATGATCACACTGATAGCTTCAGTAATCGTGAGTAGTCCCGCATTGGAGAAGCTGACCACCATAAGCGTTGTGGCCGAGGATGATTGGATTATGGAGGTGATCAGAAAACCGGTGGAAACACCCAGAAATCTGTTGGAGGTCATACTGGCCAGGATAGCCCGAAGCCTGGAACCGGCAAGGGAAACGAGAGCCTCACTCATAAAGCGCATCCCAAAGAGGAACAGACCCAGGGAACCTATTAATTTCAACACATCAAAAAATCCGTATTCCATGTTGACTGGCTCTATTAGTGTAAATTCTAAGTTAATTTAATGTAAATTATATAATTGTCTGGCCTATGATCAAGATCATGTGATGGCTTAATCACTATCGTATTTCAAATTTCAGAATAATCAAATTCAGACTACTGAGCTTTCTAGTTTGAGTGCTATATATTTTTCCCTTACACTACAGACTGATGAAGATCATAGGGCTAGAGTGATGTGTTGCATACATTTATGACCATTAACGTCTTAAAAGACAAAATTTTACACTCACTAAATCTCGTATCATGAAAAAATTTATTCTTGGTTTAATTGTTATTGGCCTGACCAGCCAGGCGTTCGCCCAAATTACCGAGGTCGAACAGTTATCGGAAGTTGTTGTAACCGCAGTGAATTACAAGTATCTGAATGCATTGGACAATACCCAAGCAGCTATACCTGTACAAATGCTTGAACGCAAAGCCGCTGCATTTAATGTACAGGAGCAGGACTACTATACCGATGACTTTGATTATTATACGGTTTCCTTCTTCATTCCTGACGGAAAGATAGTAGCTGTATACGATCCGGATGGAAAAATTATGAGAACTATAGAGAAGTTCAAAGACATTAAACTTCCAACCGCCGTGAACAATGCTCTTGCAGAGAGATTCCCTAACTGGGAACTGGTAAGCGACGTTTATCGTGTTTCCTACTCTGATAAAAAGGGTGCTACCAAAACCTACAAGCTTAAGTTGCAAAACGGAGACAAGACTATGAAGGTGAAGATGTCCGATAAAGGTGAATTCCTGTAATGGTCATTTTTAAGTTAGTTTGAGAGTTTTGTGCGTATAAAGCACTATTCGAAGGAGTAGTGCTTTTCTTTTACACATATGTTGTCTTACAGTACGCTCAAGCCAGGCAAAAGTGATATTTATCATAGAACCCTTCCCCTGTCCATATTACTTTTAATACTTTAATCGTGAACGGTTAACTTATCATTAAAACGAAAATACATACCACTATGAAACGGCTACTACTTGCATTGACTTTATTCGGTATAATGGCTCCCCTGGCAGCTCAGGAAGTAAAAACAGAGGAATTGACGGAAGTTGTGGTGTCGCCCATGAATTATAAATATCTCAACCGCGTGGGCAACAGTGAAGCTGCCATACCGGTACGCCTCCTGGAACAGCAAGCCGCATCTTACGATGTACTCGCCGAAGGCTACTTTATGGATGAATATAACTACTACACCGTTTCCTTCTATATACCTGAAGGAAAGCTGGTAGCAGTTTATGACGACGAAGGCACGATCATCCGCACAATAGAAAGGTTTAAAAATGTTAACGTGCCCAAAGCTGTCAAGAAATCTCTGAAGTCAAGATATCCGAATTGGCAGGTTGTTAAAGATGTTTACCTGGTTACCTATAATGAAAAACTGGGTACCAAAAAAACATACAAATTCAAACTGAAAAATGGAGATAAGGTCATCCGGGTTAAAATGGATGAGCAAGGCGATCCATTATAGGAAAAAATTCAATCTGATTTGAATATTGGGAACGACTGATCCCGACATAAATTCCTTTGCTGAAAGGTCAATTTTCATTTGATTTATATAACCCGAATAAGTACTTATTTTTAGCGTTATACCATGCTAAATATATGGTCTGAAATATGACTTTAATCATAGGATATTAATACCTCTAAATCTACATTTGTGGCGAATTTAGGGCCCTGAAAAATTCGCTAATTATTAATCATATATATCATGAAAAAGCTTATTCTAGGTGTATTCATTCTTGGCCTCACCACCCAGGTCTTTGCTCAAGTCACAAATGTAGAGCAGTTGTCAGAAGTAGTGGTCACAGCGGTGAACTACAAGTACCTCAACCAAACCGATAATAAGGATGCCGCCATCCCTGTAAAAGTTCTGCAGAGAAAGGCTGCTGCCTATGACGTTCAGGCACAGGATTATTACCAGGACGATTATGATTTCTACTCTGTGTCTTTCTATATCCCTGATGGTAAACTGGTTGCCGTTTATGATCCTAAGGGTAAGATTTTACGAACTATTGAAAGATTCAAAGATGTTAGATTGCCCGATGCTGTAAATAAGTCGTTGGCCGAACGATTCCCAAAATGGGAGCCTGTAAGCGACATCTATCGCGTTACTTACAATGAAGACCGTGGAGCCAAAAAAGTGTACAAGCTCAAGTTGAAAAACGGCAAAAAAACCGTAAGGGTTAAAATGAACGAAGATGGTGAATATCTCTAGCTAAGAATACGACTTCGCTCGTATATGCTAGGTAAGTACACCCCGTCGTGGATCATGGCGGGGTGTATTTTTTTGCTAGCGGTAAAAATTCATCTCATCTAAATACTTCCAGACATTTTCCGGCAGCATTGGCCTGATGTTTTTACCAGCCCTGTGCTGCTTCCGAATAAATGTGGCCGAGATCTCCATGACCGGTGAATCGGTTAAGTGGACCTTAGGGTGATCTCGGAAAGCGGAATCTTTATCCGTTTTTCCCAGGCGGGGATAAACATAGATATTGTGGTTCTCCAGGATCTGTTCGTAGTTCTTCCATTTATGCAGACTCTTGAGGTTATCCTCTCCCATGATCAGAGAAAAGCGATATTTATCGCCAAAATTCTCCTCCAGCTTTACCAGCGTATGTATGGTATAATTCGGCTGAGGCATATCAAATTCAATATTGCTTACCTTTAGCTTAGGGTAATCCTTAATGGCCTCATAGACCATCTGATATCTGTGATGATTATCCAGCAGGCTGTCCTTGGTCTTAAAGGGACTCTTTGGAGTAACTACAAACCACACTTCATCAATATCCGTAAACTCCACCATATAATTGCCAATGACAAGATGACCGATATGTATGGGGTTAAACGTGCCGAAAAAAAGTCCTATTTCTTTCATCAGTCCTTTGAGCAGGTTAGTGACTAATTAGTTGGCGACTCGCCCTTTTCTTCTGAGCGTTCTTTGGCTCCGACAAAACTGGCAACCATAGCGTGGGCTTCCTTCAAAGCCGTATCCAGATCGTAATTTTTGATGATCTTATCAAATTGAGGCGCAGTAGCCATTTCTACCGAGGCCTTTGCGATTCTCATATTGATCTTATCATCACTTTCCGTACTGCGCTTCTTGAGTCTTATTTTTAACTCGTCCACACTGGGTGGTTTTACAAATACTGCCAGGGTTTTTTCCGGATACTTTTTTTTGATCCGAAGCCCCCCGGCCACATCTATATCAAAGATCACATTCTTGCCTTCTGCCCAGAGGCGTTCCACCTCGCTCATCAGCGTACCGTAGAAGTTATCCCGGTATACTTCCTCCCATTCCAGGAAGTCTCCCTGCTTGATGTGCTTCTTAAACTCTGAAATAGACATAAAATAATAGTGTATTCCGTGTTTTTCTTTGCCTCTCCTGGGCCTGGAAGTGGCAGAAACAGAAAATGCAAGATTCAGATCAGGCTGATCCAATAAGTATTTTACGATTGTGGTTTTACCGCTCCCAGAAGGAGCTGAGAAAATGATAAGTTTACCTCCTCCCATCAGAGCACGTTTAACATCTGTTCTTTAACCTTTTCAAGCGTGTCTTTCATTTGCACAACAATTTGTTGCATCGGCGCATAATTTGCCTTACTGCCTATAGTGTTTATTTCCCTGCCGATCTCCTGTGAGATAAAGCCGAGCTTCTTTCCATTGGATCTCTCAGATCCCAGGGTATCTGAAAAGTATTTGAGATGATTTGCCAATCTTACTTTTTCCTCCGTGATGTCGTACTTTTCGAGGTAATACATCAGTTCCTGTTCAAAACGATTGGCATCAACTTCCGTTTTAAGATCCTTTACTGCCTTTTCCAACCTCGGCCTGATACTTGCCAGTCTTTCGGGATCCAGCTCATCTATTTGCTTTAGAAATGCAGTCATTGTAGCAATACGGTCTTCAAAGTCTTTCTCCAGGACCGCGCCTTCTGCACTCCGGAATTTATTGAGGTCTTCCAGGGCCATTTCAAGCGACTTAAGAATGGCTTCATACTCTGACTCATCTATTTCATCCCGGTCCGTCTTAAGAGAATCCGGCAGCCTGAGCGCCATTTCCAATAGTTTGAGATCGTCTCCTTCAGCTATGGCCTTTAATTGCTTCATATACTGCTTAACCACGCCTTCGTTCACTTCAGATGTTGTTTCATCACCCGTGATTTCCACAAAGAGTCCGAAATCAACTTTGCCCCGCAGCAGACCTTGTGCGATGATCTTCCGGAGCTCCAGTTCTTTCTCCCGGTATATGGATGGCATGCGCACATTGATATCGAGATTCTTGCTGTTGAGGGATTTTAACTCAACCGTGATCTTTTTTGTTGGAAGCTGAATGATGTGCTTTCCAAATCCCGTCATGGATTGGATCATATTGTTGGATTATTTTAATGTCGACTATACAATTAAACCTCAGGAAAAGCTACAGAGTTATAACTCTCTAACCCAAATATTCCTGTAACTAACACGACTGTCATCTCTGTGATCCTGCAACTTAAGCGGACCTTTTCCGTGAGGCGGATTTTTTGGCCAACCGATATATTCCGTTGTTCCCAGTATTTCCACATGGTCCTGAACCAGGATACCATTGTGAATCACAGTAAGTGTGCCTGACTCCGTCTTATTACCTTCCGCATCAAATTCAGGCGCATGGTAAATGATATCATATGAATTCCAATCCCCGCTTGGCACTGAAGCCATAGCCAAAGGAGGGTGTTGTTTGTATATGGATGCCACCTGCCCGTTCGTGTAAGTGTCATTATCATTATTGTCCAGGACCTGTACTTCATAAAGTCCGGATAGAAAAATGCCGCTGTTGCCTCGGTTCTGACCTTCTCTTCTGATCTCAGCAGGAGATTTCCATTCTATATGCAGTTGGATGCTGCCAAAGTGTTGTTTGGTTTCAATATCCCCCGCCTTATCCTTTACAGTCATACTGCCATTTTTATTCAGATGCCAGTCGGCTTCAGTACTGTCTGCCGAACTGATCCAGGCATCCAGACTTGTGCCGTCAAAGAGCACGATGGCATCACTGGGGACACCATTCTGACCCACAGGATCCACCTTAGGGGGTACAGGTTCGTAGAATTCCGTAGCTTCGGGTTCTGTGGGCTCCACCTCCTTCTCTACGGTCTCAATAGCATCCTTATCAGGTCCCATCCCATCTGCTTCGGACGTATTCTGTTTACATGAAATAACAGACAAAATACCTGTAAAGAAAAGAGCTAATACCAAGATGTTTTTCATATTTCCAGATGGTTAATTTCCAAGAATCTTTTTGAGCATATCCTTATCAATCTCCCCTCCGGCAAAGTCATCAAATGTCTTTTCGGTTGCCTCAATGATATGGTCCTGTATAAATTTGGCTCCTTCCCTGGCTCCCTGCTCGGGGCTTTTGATGCAACATTCCCATTCCATCACGGCCCATACATCACAGCCGTACTGGGTAAGTTTAGAGAAGATCGTCTTAAAGTCGATTTGGCCATCGCCCAGTGAACGATATCTGCCGGCCCTGTCACCCCAGTCATTATAGCCGCCAAAGGCTCCTTTTTTACCAGTGGGATTAAATTCAGAATCCTTTACGTGAAAAGACCTGATAAACTCATGGTAGTGGTCTATATAGCTAATATAATCGAGCTGTTGAAGTACGAAGTGGCTGGGGTCATAGAGGATATTAACCCTTTTATGGTTGTTGGTTGCTTCCAGGAAACGTTCAAAAGTATCCCCGTCATGCAGGTCCTCTCCCGGATGAATTTCATAACATACATCTACCCCTTCCTCATCATAATGGTCCAGAATCGGCTTCCATCGCTTTGCCAGTTCTTCAAAGCCCATTTCAACCAGACCCTTTGGCCTCTGTGGCCAGGGATGCCATGTATGCCAGAGCAGGGCCCCGGAAAAAGTAGCATGTGCTTTGATCCCCAGTCGTCTGCTTGCCGTACCCGCCTTCTTCACCACATCCACGGCCCATTCTGTCCTGGCCTTGGGATTGTTTTTCACCTTGTCTGGAGCAAAGTTGTCGAACATCAGGTCGTATGCAGGGTGCACTGCAACCAACTGACCCTGTAAATGTGTTGAAAGTTCGGTGATCTCCAGGCCGTAAGAATTGATCTTGCCCTTCAGTTCGTCACAATAGGTCTGGCTTTCAGCAGCTTTATCTATGTCGATCAGAAAGTTTTCCCAGGTCGGGATCTGTACACCTTTGTAGCCCAGATCTGCTGCCCATTTGCACATGCCGTCCAGGCTGTTGAAAGGGGGCTGGCTATCTACAAACTGGGCCAGGAATACAGCAGGCCCTTTAATAGTTTTCATCTTGTGTCAGTATTTGATTTCGAGCTTTAGGAATGGATTGGTTTCGCAATTTAATCCTATATTTAAGCAGATTAAAGTATACTAATATTTTATTCGGAAAGTTATAAATATAGGAAATACCGAAGAATAATTAACCAATATATCCAGGCCGGGACAAACTGAGGAGCCTTGCTCTTTAAAAAGCCGGAAGAATCTGAATGAAATAGATGCTCACAGCAAGTTTGGCCATAAAAATGAGACTAATATTTATCCCATAATAATCCCAGTAACATATGGATAATGCATCTGCCAGAAATTTATGGGGCGACTTCCTCGACGCACATCTGGAATACGCCTTTGCAGACGAACCCAGGGTCAGCCATTTCTGCGACAATGAAAAAGATGCAGATGAATGCCTCAAACTAGTCCTTTCAGGCACTAAAAGGGCAACCTCACATTCACTGCTTGGCTTGCAGATGAGAAAAGAGCGCCTCCCCAAAATTGGCGACTTTACCATTATTACTGACTGGAAAGGAAAGGCCAGGTGTATTGTGAGAACAGTGGCTGTACGTCTTAAGCCATTCTTCAGTATACGGGAATCCTATGCCAAGATCGAAGGTGAAGGGGATAAGACACTGGATTATTGGAAAAAGACCCATTGGGATTATTATACGAGAGAATTAGAACCCTATGGGCGCAATCCTGTCGAGAGCATGATCGTTGTCTGTGAGATCTTTGAAAAAGTATACCAGAAATAGGCTCCGGGTCCCTACTCCAGGTCAACCCAGATATTCCCCCCTTTATGTGAAGCCACAGTGGCCTCGATGAAATTCATGCCGCGAACACCGTCTAACATGGTTGGAAATTCTCCGTCCTTGTAATCTTCACCACGTATCGCTCTTGCCGCTCCCAGATATATATTGGCCATAGAATCAAAAATTCCTTCGGGATGACCCGGTGGTAACTTGGTGCCGGAAAGAGACATTTCGCTGTTATAGGCATGACCAGGTTTAAGGACTCTTAACGCTTCGGTATCACTTGTCATATACAGAAAGTTCGGATTCTCCTGTTCCCAACGGAAACCGGCTTTCTCACCGTAAATATTAATGGTGAGTGCATTTTCCTCACCCGTTGCCACCTGGCTGCTACGGATAAGTCCTTTGACATGTTTACCCATCCGGATCAACACCGTGCCATCTACATCCATTTGATTATCGTCGTATAAATAATTGAAATCGCATAAGACTGAATTGACTTTTAAGCCTGTAGTATACTCAATCAAATTAAATGCATGTACTCCTATATCACCCATGCAGGAACTGATTCCCGCCTTTTTAGGGTCCAGGCGCCATACGGTTTTACGCACTTCAGGGTCGTGGATAACAGGATTGATCCATCCCTGGTAATAGCTGGCATCTACCTTATGTATCTTGCCCAGTGCTCCGGCCTTGATCATTTCCCTCATTTGCCGCACCATGGGATAGCCTGTATATGTATGGGTTAGGGCAAAGACTGTTCCGGCTTTTTGATGAGCCTGCTGCAAGATCTTTGCCTCCTCCAGCGAGGTGGTCATCGGTTTTTCACAGATGACATGGAAGCCATTATCGAGCAGTTTCTTGGCCATCGGAAAGTGCAGGAAGTTGGGCGTTTGAATAGAACAAACCTGGACTCTTTCCTCAGTGGGGAGTTTTAACTCCTCCTCTATCAAGGTATCAAAGTCTTTGTAGATACGATCTGTAGGAACGTCAATTTGTTTGGCGAAGCCAATATTCTGTTCAAAATCCGGATTAAATACGGCGGCAACAATCTGGTAGTTATCATTGATATGAGAGGCCACGCGATGCAAAACACCGATGAGTGAATCCCCTCCGCCACCTAAGATTCCAAGTCTTATTTTTTTAGGCATAGGTTTATTATTCTGTAGATGATTGTACTATTCTTTTTCTCATATAAATATTTAAAATCGTAAAGGCCATGATCAATATGGCAGGTAGTATGGACATGGTCCTCAAGGCTTCCGCGGCACTGGCATCGTCCATTAGCTTGCCCATAATAGGCAGGACTATAGAAACAGAAAGCATTCCTGCGCCACCCATGATACTGAGGCCAAGGGCGCCGGTCTCCGGCATGTATTCCGCTACAAAGCTTAGCATTGTGGGCCAGAAGAAGGTAACACCAATGGCGAATACCGCTGCGGCTGCAAAGGTCATCCCTCCCGAAGTAATGGTAAGCAACCAAAGTCCTATAAATGAAAATATGGCTGAAAAAAGGAGCATCCCGGATGGTTGCAGACGATGAACTACCTGTCCGGCAAAAGCCCTTCCCGTTGCCATTATACCGTTTATAAAAGCGAGAACCAGAAGTGGTGCCGCCACAGATTCTTTAAGCAGGGACTCTATTCGCTGTGTGGTTCCCAATTCAGTAGCTGCGGTAAGTAACATGCAGAAGACCATGAACAGGAATAGCGGTTTCCCGATACTTTTAAGCATCTTTCCACCACTGACACCCATTCTTACACGTTCTGTAACAGGGAATTGCTGTCCAAAGAACATCAGTGCGTAAATGACGAGCGGAATGTAAAGGACAGCCACCATAACCTGCCAGCTTAGGCCCATCACATCCATAACAAGCCATCCGACGATAGAGCCGATAACGATGCCTCCCGGGAACCAAATATGGAACCTGTTCAACATTTTGGTTTTCTTTTCCGAATACATAGAGGCGATCATTGGATTAAGGGCAGCCTCAACCATTCCGTTTCCTATGCCCACAAAAGTGGTGGCAAGAAACAGGGAGGTAAGATCAGTAGCCAGCAATGTCCAGGTAATTCCTAAAGCATGGGTAATAAAGGCGATCCAGGTAATTTTCTTGATCCCCAGGGTATCTACTAACGGACCTCCGATGATCATGGCGAGTGTAAAGCCCCAAAAGGCCGGTCCGAAGGCATATCCGACCTGCTCCAATGTAAGGCCCACCCCTTCCGGACCAAATACTGATTCCAGTCTTGCCCTGATCGCAAATGTCATCGCGGTAACCAATAACGCCATACAGGATGCTATAAAAAGCCTGTTCTTATTGATGCTATCCATGTTCTAACGTTAATTGGCTGGTTAGTTTGGAACAAGATATAAAATCTAGTCTTTATAGGTTATTTTCTCGTTCTTAAATAGCAGGGTAAACATCAGGAGTACCAGTACGGCAAAACCCCCAGGGTACATCCAGATGGTTTTCCATAGATGACCCCCGTCCTCTGTGAGGTAAGCATCAGTGATCTTGCCTGCAGTCCAAAATCCGATGAGCATTCCTATGCCATAGGTGGCTAATGTGATCATTCCCTGTGCTGCGCTTTTATATTTACGACCTGCCTTACTGTCTGTATAAATTTGCCCGGAAACAAAGAAGAAATCATAACATATACCGTGTAAAGCAATCCCAACCAGTAATACAAAAACCATTTCGCCCGAACTGCCATATGAGAATAACAGATAACGCAGAGCCCACGCCAGCATGGCCACCATCATGGTGCGTTTGAATCCAAATTTCTTAAAGAAGAAGGGCAGTAACAGCATGAATAATATTTCAGAGATCTGGCCTAATGTTAATCTGCCTGCCGGATTGGATATGCCAACTTCACCCAGAAACTGACCTGCATGCTGATAATAGAATGCCAGCGGTATACAAATAAGAATTGAGGCGAGGAAAAAGACTAGGAAATTACGATCCTTTAATAATTTTAGTGCTTCCAATCCCAGTATGTCGGCAATTTTGATACGCTCAGAACGGTTCATCCTTGGTGGTGTTTTGGGTAGGGTAAATGAAAAGACCCCGAGGATGGCAGAGGCGATGGCCGTCATTAAAAATGTATTGCGAAGAGCGCCATTGGCTATTCCTTCCGGAGAATCCCAGTGGAAAAGGTAGCTGATGAGCATCCCTGCAACGATCCAACCGATGGTTCCAAAAACCCGGATGTTGGCAAACTGCCTGGCCGGGTCATCCATCTGATTGAAAGACACTGAATTCACAAGGGCCAGTGTAGGCATGTAAACTATCATATAACCGAAAACATAAGGGAAGAATACCGTAATACTTTCTGACTGTGCCATCTTATACATTAATACCGCACCTATGATGTGCAGTACTCCCAGTATTTTTTCGGCATTAAAAAATCGATCCGCGATCAGGCCAATAATAAAGGGGGCTACGATAGCTCCCCAGGACTGTGAAGAATAGGCCAGCGCTATCTCAGGATCAGTGGCACTAAGCGTGTTGGGCAGATAGATCCCCATAGTAACAAACCAACCTCCCCAGATAAAAAATTCTATAAACATCATTACAGAGAGCTGAATCTGTATTCCAGATTTCATAGGGAGCTGAATTAGCGTTTGTAGAAGATGTAGTCGAGCTTAAGCGGTTCCAGGTCGTTGTTTCTGAAATCCATGGATATTTGCGATCTGTGATGGGTAGAATGATTTACTATGTGGAAGAGAATATCCTGTAGCGTACTGGTAAAAAGTCTGCCTTCTGAATTTTCGTAATCTATACGCTTCTCAAAATTATCGGCATTGGTAATGATCTCAAATGAGCTGCGTTGATTTTCATAATGGATATCACCCCATTCCTTAACGGTGTGTATTTGCCATACCTCGTAAGAGCTGGGTGAACCGAGGATTCTGGCATTCCATATGTTATGTGCATTGAGAATGTGACTGAAAAGCGAGATACTTTTCTCCGGAACCTTCTCCAGCTTGTTAAACTCATCTATGAGCTTTTTATTACAGTAAAAATTGTAATCAAAGAGTTGATTTATGAATGCCTTCATTCGTGATCAATGCTATTAAGAAGATTATTTGGAGGCTGCAATCAACAAATTTTTTGTAGCAAGGATCCCTTCTTCTTCACTTAATCCGTCACCTTCATATTCTACGCCTATATAACCTTCGTATCCTGCTTTCTTCACGATCTCGAGCATTTTGACGTAATCTATTTCAGTTTCATTACCCGCTGCATCAAATTCATGAGACTTGGCACTTACTGCCTTGGCATGAGGCATCAGCTCGCTAACCCCCTGATAGAAATCGTATTGCTCGGCGCATCCCTTTTTATAATCTGCCGGATCGTTCCTTCTGATACAAAAATTGCCAAAGTCGGGCAATGTACCACAGTTGTCCATATTCACTTCCTCCATCACCTTGGCGAGCAAAGCCGCGTTCGAAGATAGTCCTCCGTGGTTCTCAACAATAACATTGATGTTTTTCTCAGCGGCATAAGTAGACAGGGCTGAAAGTCCGGCTACCGAATTAGCAACCCATTCATCGGGATTGTCGTTACCGGAAAGATTTACCCTTATCGAATGGCAGCCCATTCCGGCCGCGGCGTCTACCCATTTGTAGTGGTTCTCCACTGTGTTTTGACGTTCTTCCTCATCCGATGTAGCCAGGTTGCCTTCACCGTCAATCATGATGAGCACATTTACCAGACCGTGTTTTTCTGCTTCAGCATTACACCTGGCAACAAAAGAATTCATAGCTTCTTCAGAATAACCGGCAGCTTCCAGTTCAGGACGATATAGCTGACTAACGTATTCGAGTCCTTCAAAAC
>CAJHXL010000029.1_pt1 | contig 28037 bp, 23 predicted proteins | sample 9198601 | NCBI WGS metagenome assembly CAJHXL01 (sample SAMEA7708277, study PRJEB35096) | sediment metagenome | biome: marine neritic benthic zone biome [ENVO:01000025]; feature: sediment [ENVO:00002007]; material: shallow marine sediment [ENVO:03000034] sea grass bed [ENVO_01000059] ...
AAAGCCATCACCAGTTCAGTGCTCTCACCCGGAAGTATTGGCTTTTCAAGCGTTACCTCAAGAACAGTGCCCTCCAAAGAGTATTCTAAGGCCTTCTCATGCTGTTTCAGGGAGGTAGCCCTAAGATAACCCTGTTCATCTTCTTTAAGACTGGAAATCCTGCTTTTTCCTTCCTGGAACATCCTGTCATCCGGATCTGAAACCGACTGGAGTCTCAAGTCCATTTCACTACCCGGCTGAAAGGCGTTAAAATACATATGGTAGAATACGCGCTTCAAGGTGTCCGGGGAGTTGTTAGTATACTTAAGCACCTGATTTCCTGTATACTGATAGGTGTCAACATCCATAGAAACTTCCATGCGGTAGTCTACGTGTTGTTGCCAATAACCGTATTGCGCGATCAGACTTACGGGCATCAGGAAAACGAATAGAAGATAGGGGAGAACTCTCATAAAGAATAATTTTTATTTACCTCTGGAGACATTATCGGCCATGATCAATGCATTATAAGCATTGGCCATTTTACCTGAGCGGGAAACCTGATCAAAACTTTTAGCTTTATCCACATCACCGCTTAGTACTACAGAAGACTTTGTACTGAGACCGGAGTCCATGATAATCTGTTTTACCTGAGAAGCACTGAGTTTGGGATAATACGAACGGATGAGGGCCGCAATTCCGGATACGCCCGGCGCCGCCATGGAAGTACCTCCGAAAGTGTCATATTCGTTGTTGTTCACCGTAGAATATACTTTTCCACCCGGAGCAAAAACATCCACATTGATCTTACCGTAATTTGAGAAGGATGCAACCATCTCCGAACCATATTTTGGATCCAGGGCCCCCACTGTGATCACATTATCTGCAATTTCCGGGCCGTTATTGATCTGGTCATTTGGGTAATTCGGATTGGCTGGATCATCAAGATCAGCTCCGTCATTTCCTGCTGCATGTACGATAAGCACATCCTTGGTTGCAGCGTATTTGATGGCGTCATATACCCACTCTGCTTTAGGTGAGAAAGATTTTCCAAAGCTGCAATTGATAATACTGGCACCATTGTCAACTGCGTATCGAATGGCCAGTGCAACATCTTTATCGTATTCATCACCGTTGGGAACAGCTCTTACGCTCATTAATTCCACATTGTTAGCCACGCCGTTTACACCAATGCCATTGTTTCGCTCCGCTGCAATAATTCCGGCAACATGGGTACCGTGGTTCTCATCTTCGAACCTGCTGTCTGGATTGCCGTTTCCATATGGTAGATCAGACAAATTATAGGGATCATCACCCACCGACTTACGGCCGTCAAAACTTATATTGAGATTGTAGTTGACCTGGTCAGAAAAATAATTGATACCATCAGATAATTCCTCAAGGACTTCCGGGATAGTATCCGCAAAGGTGAACATCTGTTTCAAAACTGCTATGTGTTGCTGCAGGCTCGCATCTTCAGATTTAATTGCCAGCACATCATCTTTAGAATAAGATTCTTTGGACAGGTGCGATTTTATTGCCGCATCGGCATTTTTAACCGCCTGGAGTATCTGCTCATAGCGCTCTTTGTTTTGCAGGGCTTCTGCATATTCGCTTTCCTGCTTGCTTTTGGCCTTTGCCTGCATTTCAGCATCGCCAAGGTTAAGTCTAAGCATTCTGGCGAATTCCAGTTGTTCATTATAGGATTCACCCAGAAAATTGTAGCCGTGAATATCGTCTACATATCCATTACCGTCGTCGTCCTTATTATTCCCAGGCTTCTCCCGCTTGTTGGTCCAAAGCACTCCATCAAGATCTTCGTGCTCCAGGTCAATACCGGAATCTACCACAGCAACAATAACTTTCTTACCCTTTTTGTTGCCGATTATCTCGCTGTATGCTTTGTTGACGCTCATACCGGGAATAGTGTCTGAAACCAGGTCGAGATGACCCCAACTTTGTTTTTCCTCTTCAGTCAGTTCGGACACCTTAAGAGGTACCGAATCGATATTTTCAACAGGGGTTGATACAAGGAGTGTGCTGCCACATCCGTAAAGGAAAAGCGCAGTAAATGATATGGCTGCAAATGATCTTAAATGAACTTTCATGGATTAAATTAATTTATAAATCTTATTGAATATGATAGTTTAGATTTTGTGGCGAAATGTACAAATTTCCTGCCATAATAGATTTCCGGTAGCTGTTGTGCGGATGACTCGCTTTAATGCAACCACGGCTCGTTTTGAGTATATTTTCAGTTGAACACCTCATTAAATTGGTATTTTTGATCGAGCCTCACTCCTTTTTCGGTCGCCCGCAAAGAACACAGCTCTGTATGAGCATCGTGTTCAAAAAAGAGCAGGTATTTTTCTTCCACAGCCTTCTCTAAAAACGATGATTTTTCTATGAGGGTTAGTAGCGGCCTGGTGTCATAGCCCATAATATAAGGCAGGGGAATATGGCCTGCTGTAGGAATCAGGTCTGCAGCAAAAACGATCGTTTGTCCCTTATAAGACATATGTGGTATCATCTGCTTTTCGGTATGTCCGTTTACAAAGAGGATATCAAAGCCGAGCTCTGTAAAATTGAGATATGATTCCTTTTTCCTTTTAACAAATCGCAATTGCCCGCTTTCCTGCATGGGTAGTAGATTTTCCTTCAAAAAAGAAGCCTTTTCCCTGTCATTGGGCTCAATGGCCCAATTCCAGTGCTCTTCACAACTCCAGAAAACGGCGTTTTTAAATGCGGGCTCATAGCCTGTCCTGTCAGGGTTCCACTGCACACTTCCACCACAATGATCGAAATGCAGATGCGTCATGAATACATCCGTAATATCATCGGGATGAAACCCCAGTGTTTTTAGGGAAGATTCCAGGGAATAATCGCCCCAGCGATAATAATAACTAAAGAATTTGTCGGATTGTTTATTGCCAAGGCCTGTGTCAATAAGGATCAGGCGTCCTTCATCTTCTATGAGCAGACAGCGTGCGGCAAGATCGATCATATTATTCGTGTCTGCCGGGTTTGACCTGTTCCAGATCGACTTGGGTACGACACCGAACATCGCTCCACCATCAAGTTTAAAATTCCCGGTCTCAACAGGGTATAAAGTCATAAAAGAACTTTAAACAAAAAGCGATGCAAAATACGCATTGCATTTAGGATTAGGACAATGCACTTCTTTTTTTAACAAATCATTGCATATTTTCTACCGGTTGCAGCAGTTTGTCAAGTTGTTGACCAAAGTAGATCAATTGCTTTATTTCCTGAACGCTCAGCAGACGTTCCTTTTTTAGGATCAGTAAAGAGTTCCCATTCGATTCCACATGATAATAGGGATTACTTTCCAGGAAGAGGACCAGTTCGTCAGTAAATAAATCCCTTATAGAATCTTCATTTTCACCGCTTAAATAAAACCTTCGGTTAAAGTCTGGATGATTGTCTATGATAATATCCCTAAAGCCAGCCAGGTTGTAAAGTACAGACAGCAGACCTTCTTTATCGAGGCTAAATACCGGAATTCTCTCCTCCACTTTGATGAACATCACCGTGGTTTTAACAACTTCCCTGGCGATAAAAGCCCCTTCGGTAAATTCCAGGTCGAATACCATACTGTGCTTATCGCCACCGTATAACTGATTGTAGAAATAATTGACTTCTTTGGATTTAAAAAAAACAAAATCTCTCAGGAATGATGTATCAGTATTTTTTTCAGCCATGTATTCCCAGTGGTATTCTTTAGCGGTAGTTTCCAGATCGGTTTGACGCTTGGTCAGATACCGTTCAATAGGCTTGAGGGCGGCAAGGGGCAGAAACTTGCGAATGGCAAAGGGGTGAAAGGAGTCCGTTTCATGTTTGTCAAGCCCTACCAATTCCAAACTACCGCCTTTTTTCTTAAAAGTTTCTGAGTAATTCTCCAAGCCTTCCATCACCGTATGATCAACAAAACTGCACATTGAAAAGTCCACCACAAGATCTTCATTTTCGGGCACTGCGTCTATTTTATTCTTCAATTTGTAGAAGTTGATAAAACTGCTGAAATGCTTAATGCTGATGTAATAATTATCCCCATCCTTTTCCTTGAACATGAGAATATTGGGCTTTACCAGGTGATTAAAGAAAAGGCCAAAACTACTGCTCAATATGACGTGAATGATAAAGGTGACCACTATCCCAGCACTGATACCTGTAATCAGATTTGTGAACAGGGTTGTGATCAGCGTCGCCAGGAAGATTACCACCTGCTCCCTGCCAACCTTTGCGATATTCTTTAGCAGCCGCGGAGTTGCCAGCTTGTATCCCGTATATACCAAAATCGCCGCCAGTGCCGCCAGTGGTATCCTTCTCAGCTGTTCCTGGAAGAGTAGAACGAATGCAAGCAGAAATACTGCATGCATGAAATTTGCCGTCCGGTTGGTGGCGCCGTTGTTGACGTTTACAGAACTTCTGGCGATCACCGTAACTACGTTCAAGCCACCCAGGAGACCACTCAAGCTTGTGGCAAGACCCAGGGCCTTTAAATCTTTGTTTGTATTGGATCTGCGGCTCTGCGGATCCAGCTTGTCAATTGCCTTGATGCTGAGGAGGGATTCTATGCTGGCAATCAGGGTTAAAGCAAAAACCGCCATCAGAAAATCTCTCTTCCAAATAACACCAAAGTCAGGAAATGCCAGATTGCCGAGAATATCGTCGGGTATGCTTACAAGGAATCTATCTTCCAGCGGGAAGGAACTACCCAGGGCGGAGTAAATATAACTGATGCTTACGCTTAGAATAAGGATCCACATAGGCGCAGGGATCAGTTGAAAATACTTATTTCTGATTTTGGAGTAATAGATCATGATCAGCAGACTTCCCGCACCAATCAAAGCAGCCATCTGCTGGCTTGGTCCGGCAATCTGCGTTAACTCCACCAGGCTTTCGGGAATTTCAGATAAAAGTTCGATGATATCTCCATCCTCCCTGTTATTCCCGATCATAATGTGGAACTGTTTCGATAGAATACCTATGCCAATAGCGGCAAGCATACCTTGTATTGCCGATGCGGGAAAGAAATCAGCAAGGCGACCCATTTTCAGAAAGCCCAGCAACAAGATCAAAACTCCTGAAAAGACTACTGCCGCTAGAGTGTAGAGATAGCCCTGATACAGGTCGCCCCCACCCAGCGTGGTTATTGCGGCAAGGAGCACTATCACCAGGCCATTTCCCGGTCCCGTAATGGTAACATGGGAACCTCCTATAAGCGCTACCACAAGGCCGCCAACAATAGAAGCTATGACGCCTGAGATAGGGGGCGCCTCACTGGCCAGTGCAAGTCCGAGTGCCAACGGAAGAGCAATCAATGAAACTACGAATCCCGAAAATATATTTTTAGGCAGCGAAGTCAGGAAAGAGTTGGTATGGCTTTTTTGTTCACTCAAATCATTTGCGGATTATTAAGAGGTCGGTTGGCAGGTCAGAAAGGATATATTCTATATCATGTGTAAAGACCCTGTCTATCAGCCGTGTTTTCTTAGGCGCGTTCATCACAAGCAGGTCGGCCCTTACCACCTCGGCATAATGTCCAATGGAATAACCTCTTTGTCCAAAAATGCTCTGCGTTTTCACCCTGATATTTTCAAATAACTTTTTTGGCAGCACATCGAGTATAGTACGAACCCTCGAATCTTCCCGCTTTTTAATTTGTTCTTTGATCATTGTTGCTTTTTTTAGCGAGGCGTCATCTTCTACCGTCACATGTACTTCTTTTTGTTTGATCTCCTCTACAATAGTGATCTGCTGGGCTCCCAATGCATGGCCCACATAGAAAGCATCTGTGACGGCCACCGGCGTTTCAGGCGCATCCAGCCCATTAACCACAATATGTTTACACGGCACCCTGTCATTAGAGGGATTTATAAGCAACAGTACCGAACAGTTAACTTTCCTGGTCAGCGTCCTGGCAATGGAGCCTACATAGAACTGGTATACGTTTTCGTGTTGCATTGCCCCCAGCACCAGGAGGTCCACACTGAGTCGATCGCATGCACTTACAATTACTTCAACAGGGCTCCCATTTTCCCAATGAATTTCGATGTCCAGGTCTTTGTGTTCCACCTCGGATAGCAAATGATTTATTTTATCCGACTTCTCGGAGGTTTGATCACCTACGTGCAACAAGATCAATTTTGCACCGAAATAATGGGCGATCCTGGTGATCTCACTTATGTTAGATTCCAGTGTTGGAGAAAAGGCGAAGCCGAATAAAAGTGATTTAAACGGGAATGAATATTCCTGCATCGTACATATTTGGGCTCAATATAACACATTCAGTCTAATTTGGAACGGACTATTGTTCTGTGTCAGGTTTTAGAATAAAAAGATTATTTTTCAACAAATTTCCGTTATGGTAGAATTAGCTGCCTTAGTTATTTTAGGGATACTGGCCCAGTGGATTGCCTGGAGGCTGAAGCTGCCTGCCATTCTGCCCCTGATACTGGTCGGACTTATCGTAGGACCTATAGCCACTTTATATACGGAGGATGGATCAAAGTTAATAGAGCCATTATGGGATGGCACCAGGGGCTTGTTCCCGGGAGAGGAATTGTATTATTTTGTCAGCCTCGCCATTAGTATCATTCTTTTTGAAGGCGGACTTACGCTTAAGAGGTCTGAAATAAAAACCGTAGGCCCGGTGATCACCAAGTTGATAACTGTGGGTACCCTGGTTACTTTTATAACCGGTGGATTTGCAGCGCATTATTTGTTCAACCTGAGCTGGAAGATTTCTTTCCTATTTGCTGCTCTGATCATAGTTACCGGACCCACAGTGATCACTCCTATACTCAGAAATATTCCACTGAAGAAGGATATTTCTGCCGTTCTGAAGTGGGAAGGAATATTAATCGACCCCATTGGTGCCCTGGTTGCCGTACTGGTCTACGAATTCATAAGCGTTGGCGAGGGACAGGCCTATACCCAGACTGCCCTTCAGGAATTTGGGAAGATCCTGCTATTCGGAACTACATTTGGCTTCACTTTTGCCCACGGCCTGGCTTTGTCGATCAAAAGAAATTTTATTCCTCACTACCTCCTTAATGTGGTTTCGCTCTCTGTGGTACTTTTTGTCTTTGTTCTCTCAGACATCTTCGCCCATGAGTCGGGATTGCTGGCCGTCGTGGTAATGGGGATGGTTCTGGGGAATATTAATTTACCCAACATAAAGGAACTGCTGTATTTCAAAGAGTCATTAAGTGTACTGTTGATCTCCATACTCTTTATTGTGCTGGCGGCCAATATTGATATGAAGGATATGATACTGATCTTCGAATGGAAAACCGCTATCCTATTTGCTATAATTGTATTCCTGATCAGACCATTAGGCGTGTTTATGAGCACCCGGGAATCTGGTCTGAAGCTGAAAGAAAAGCTGTTTATTGGCTGGGTGGGACCAAGGGGTATCGTGGCTGCCGGTATTGCCTCCCTCTTTGGCTCAAAACTAGTTGACAAGGGTGAGCCGGGCGCAGAATACATTACCCCTCTTGTGTTTATGGTAGTATTAGGTACTGTTCTGCTCAATGCAACCACTGCGCGTAACGTGGCCAAATGGCTGGGAGTATTTCTGAAACACTCGGAAGGCATCCTGATCATTGGTGCTTCAAAAGTCTCCAGATTACTCGGGATGTACCTCAAAAAGAACAACAAACACGTCGTCCTGATAGACAATAACCCTTCCAATATAGAACAGGCAAGAAAACTCGGTATTGAGGCTATGGCAGCCAATATTTACTCAGACAATCTGGCCGATAATATTGAGCTCAACGACATGGGCTTTCTTCTGGCTATGACCGGTAATTCTGAGATCAATAAGTTTGCGATCAACAAATTAGGACCGGATTTTGGCGAGAATGGATCTTTCAGGATGTTGTGCAACGATGAAATAAAAGAAGACCACACAAATAACGGAGGCCTTTTGTCCAAAACTGCAGATTTTTCCAGGTTCAGCGATGTGGCCAATAAGTACCCATCAATTCACGAAGTTGGACTAAAAGATGCTGATAACCTAAGGCATTTATTGGCTATTGCAGAAGAAGATACGGAGCGGATAGCACTTTTTCTTAAAACCCCTCGGGGCAAGCTTGAAATTTTAACAAGACTCAACGGGTTGATGGAGAATATCACCAAAGACCACCAACTTGTTTATATGGGTAGGGCATTTGATCCGGATGAGCTGGCCAATAGTTAATAAATAACACGGGATCCTTAACCTGTGAAGGGCACTGTTTTATTCACTTCAATCGTAATATCATCAAGCTGAACCTCATAATGCGTCCCGGCAAGGAGTTTAAAAAAATGCATGCTGGATTCTCTTTTGATCTTACCGATCAATAAGTCAGAGTCAATCTCACCACCTTCCTGCTGCCAGGTGAATACTGAGTGTTGTTCTATTTGAATGATCTTGTGTACGGCCCGAAATTCAGCAATATATGTAGTCATAAAAGAGGGATCACTCCCTTGAGGGAAATTTCGGAGCAAAAATAAAAAACTTAATTACAAAATAACAGCGCGCAAGACCTAGTCATTTAATTTTAACACTGCCATAAAGGCCTGTTGGGGTATCTCCACATTACCTACCTGGCGCATGCGTTTTTTTCCCTTTTTCAGTTTTTCGAGAAGTTTTCTTTTCCTGGTGATATCACCCCCGTAACACTTGGCCGTCACATCTTTACGCAGGGCCTTTATGGTTTCCCTGGAGATGACCTTGGAACCGATAGCAGCCTGGATCGGGATATCAAATTGCTGTCTCGGGATGAGCTCTTTAAGCTTTTCGCACATTCTTTTACCTATGTGGTAGGCATTGTCGAAATGCACAAGAGCAGACAAAGCGTCTACAGGCTGTGCGTTCAGCAAAATATCAACACGCACCAGCTTGGAGACCCGCATACCAATGGGCGAATAATCGAAGGAGGCATATCCCTTGGAAACGGTTTTTAACCGGTCGTAGAAGTCAAAGACTATTTCGGCAAGCGGCATGTCAAAGTTCAACTCCACACGCTCGGTTGTCAGATAGGTTTGATTAGTGATCTGCCCTCTTTTGTCTATACAAAGAGACATTACATTGCCTACAAAATCAGACTTAGTAATGATCGTAGCCTTTATATAGGGTTCTTCAACCCTGGCTACTGTAGACGGATCCGGCAGGTCTGATGGATTGTTTACGATGATAGGAGTCTCGGGGTCCTTAGTGGTATAGGCGTAATAACTAACATTGGGCACTGTGGTGATGACCGTCATGTCAAATTCACGCTCCAGTCTTTCCTGAACGATCTCCATATGAAGCATCCCCAGGAATCCACAGCGGAATCCAAATCCCAGAGCAGCACTGCTTTCCGGTGTAAAGACTAAAGAAGCATCGTTGAGCTGCAGTTTTTCCATGGAATTCCTGAGCTCTTCAAAGTCTTCTGTGTCTACGGGGTAAATACCGGCGAAGACCATTGGTTTTACATCTTCGAAACCGGCAATTGCGGTTTCGGCCGGTTTGCTCGCATCTGTAATAGTGTCACCAACCTTTACTTCACGGGCATCTTTGATCCCGGTGATGAGGTATCCCACATCACCAGTGTCGATATGCTGTTTGGGCACCTGGCTAAGCTTAAGAGTACCTACCTCATCGGCAAAATAGTCTTTATCCGTAGCCATGAATTTAATCCTTTGGCCTTTTTGGATAGAGCCGTTCAATACCCGGAAATAGGTTTCCACGCCCCTGAAAGGGTTGTATACGGAATCGAAGACCAGGGCCTGGAGCGGAGCATTCCTGTCACCCTCCGGAGCTGGTATCCGTTCAATGATCGCTGTTAGGATATCCTCTATGCCTATACCTGTTTTGGCACTGGCCGGGATCACCTCTTCGGGATCACAACCCAGGAGATCCACAATGTCGTCTGTTACTTCTTCCGGACTGGCACTGGGCAGGTCAACTTTATTCAGGACCGGAATGATCTCAAGGTCGTTCTCAAGCGCCAGGTAGAGGTTGGAGATGGTCTGTGCCTGTATACTTTGTGCCGCATCTACTATCAAAAGAGCTCCTTCACAGGCAGCAATTGAACGGGATACTTCATAGGAGAAGTCTACGTGACCGGGCGTATCGATCAGGTTCAGTACATAGCTCTCACCCTGATATTCGTACTCCATCTGGATGGCATGACTTTTTATGGTAATACCACGTTCACGCTCCAGATCCATATTGTCCAGGAGTTGTTCTTTCTTCTCTCGCTCTGTAACAGACCCGGTATAATCCAATAGTCGGTCTGCCAGGGTAGATTTACCGTGGTCAATATGGGCGATGATACAAAAGTTCCTGATGTGCTTCATTCTCTTTTCCAGCCTGAAAAATCAGTGGACAAAGATACGCTTATTGTTCGTTAATGAGTTATATATAAAGGAGCCAAAACAGTGAAATCTCCATTTTTCACTAATTTTGCAGCCCGAAGCGTGTAATTAAATGCTATGCTGAAGATCGGTAACATAGAACTTCCGGATTTCCCTCTACTCCTCGCTCCTATGGAGGATGTAAGTGATCCACCCTTTCGTGCACTGTGCAAGGAGCACGGGGCAGATGTGGTATACACCGAGTTTATTTCTTCCGAAGGCCTTATTCGCGATGCTGCCAAGAGCGTCATGAAGCTTGATATATACGAAAAGGAAAGGCCGGTAGGCATCCAGATCTTTGGTGCCAATTTGGATTCTATGCTCCGTTCCGTGGAGATCGTTGAGCAGTCAAATCCGGACATTATTGATATCAATTTTGGGTGCCCGGTAAAAAAGGTTGTAAGCAAGGGAGCAGGAGCCGGTATTTTAAAGGACATCGATAAAATGGTATCACTTACCAAAGCCATGGTAGAGCACACCAAACTACCGGTGACCGTAAAGACCAGGCTAGGCTGGGACCACGATTCGATAAAGATTGTAGAAGTAGCCGAAAGGCTTCAGGATGTGGGCTGTAAAGCAATTGCCATTCATGGGCGCACCCGGGTGCAGATGTACAAAGGCAGTGCAAACTGGGAACCTATTGCTGATGTGAAGAACAACCCCAGGATGTTTATCCCTGTCTTTGGCAATGGCGATGTGGATACGCCGGAGGCTGCCAAAAGGATGCGAGACAAATTTGGTCTCGATGGGGCCATGATAGGCCGGGCCAGCATTGGCTATCCATGGTTTTTTAACGAGGTAAAGCACTACTTACAAACTGGTCGGAAACTAAACCCTCCTATTATGGCAGAGCGCGTTGAGGCGGCCAGGAGACATCTGCAAATGGCCATTGACTGGAAAGGGGAGAAGCTGGGTGTATTTGAAACCAGAAGGCATTATACCAACTATTTCAGGGGGATCCCGCACTTCAAGGATTACCGTATGAAAATGGTAACCAGTGATGATGCCGCCGATGTATTTGCTGCCTTTGATGAGGTCCGGGAAAAATTCGGGGATCACCAGTTTGTTTAGTCGGCCAGTAACTTTTTAGTCACCCTGCTACTCGCAATTTTAGAAGCTATCAGACCAAGCACTACAATGGTAGCCAGAACAATGAGGACGTTCATCAACTTGTATTCAACGGGGTAGGAGAGTGAGGGGGTGATCTTGAGCCACCCAAAGGATATTTGGCTCCATATCAAAATGGAGGCAATGAGAACCCCGATTATACCACCCAGGCTCGTAACAATAACCCCTTGAATAAAATAGATCCTTCTCAGCTCTTTGATTGTGGTACCAAGACTAAATAGTGTTTTGGAATTCTGCTGCTTATCCAGGATCAGCATGATAATAGCACCTACAACATTGAATAAGGCTATGATCAGTACCAGGGTGAAAATTAGGTAAGTGGCCAGGTTTTCAGTATTGAGCATACGGTAGAGCGTGCTGTTCAGTTCTTGTCTTGTTTTTATACTTACCTCCTGACCCATTATACCGGACAATTGACTTCTCAACTGTTCGGGGTCGGTTTCAGGTTTCAATTTGAAGTTGATCCCTGAGATTTCAGCCCGGTCCTTGTTTAACAGATCCTGCACCATTGCTATATCGGTGAAAACATATTTATTATCCAGGTTTTCTTCAATGGCAAATACCCCGAATAAAACCACAGGTAAGGTATTGTAGAGATTAGCTTGTAGCGTTTGCGGGCTAAAGGCTCCTTTTCCCGGTTTGGGAGCAATCAAAACCAGGGGATCCTGATAATTGTTGATGGTGAGACCCAGTAAGTTGGCAATACCAAGGCCGGTAACGGCTTGTTGGCCTGACACACGCCACTCACCCCAGAAGATGGTGCTGTCCACACCGGTGGCCTTTTGATACATGGAATCTATCCCTTTCACATAGGCCACATGACCTTTCTGCTGGTAGCTGAGGTAGACCCGCTCTTCTATTTCCCTTGAATAGCTGGCCAACCCGGCTAATTCTTTCAATTGTGACTCCTGTTCATCCGTCAGCACAAAGAATTTACCAGCCGAGGGCACAGCTTTCATATCGGGGTCGAAGGTGTTGGTGAAGGAAAGGCTAAAAGTTTTGAGTCCGGCAAAACCTGAAAGAACGATGAAAAGTGCTGCAGATCCAATAACGATGACCAGGAAGGTCACAAAATTAATGATGTTTACCGCGTTCTGGCTGCTCTTGGAACGTACATAACGCCTTGCTATGTAGAAGGGGAAATTCAAGACTTCTTTCTTCTTGGCAGCAAATCTGGATTTTCAATGGGATTTTCCCCGCCTTTCAGGGACTTATCTATTTTGTCGATATAGTCGAGAGAATCATCTAAGTAGAAGATAAGTTCCGGCATTCTACGGAATTGATGCCTGCTTCTTTGTGCCAGTTCATGGCGGATGAGTGGTTGATTGGATCGGATTCCTTCAAGAGTTTCGGCCGCCCGGTCTGTTGGAAATATGCTGATGTAGACCTTGGCGATTGACAGATCTGCAGTTACAGATACTTTAGTAACGGAGATGATCAATCCGTGCATACCACCATCAGTAGCTGCACGTTGCAGCACTTCGGCCAGGTCTCGTTGGATAACCCCTGCTATTTTTTTCTGTCTCTGCGTTTCCACATCGCAAAAGTACGGCAAATATTGGTGATGCTCTAATTTAGCACGGTGTATAACTCGTGTATTGAAATCATACAGAATATTGACAAATGTCATAGGGTGAACTATCTTATGTTCTAATTTTGTAAGGCGAAATACAGAAGTATTAACTAAACCTGGAATACGTGAGAAAAATAGAACATATAGGGATTGCGGTAAAAGATCTGAAGGCTTCTAATGAACTTTTCAGCAAGTTATTCGGAACCGGACCGTACAAGGAAGAGGAAGTTGAATCTGAAGGCGTAAAAACTTCATTTTTTGAGTCCGGGCCCAACAAAATTGAATTGTTGGAAGGAACCAGACCAGACAGTCCTATTTCAAAATATATCGAAAAGAAAGGTGAGGGGATACATCATATTGCCTTTGAGGTAAGTGATATCCATGCAGAAATTGAAAGATTGAAGGGCGAAGGTTTTATAGTGCTGAACGAAACACCAAAAAAAGGAGCTGATAATAAACTGGTCGCCTTCTTGCACCCCAAGAGTTCTAATGGTGTCCTGGTTGAATTGTGTCAGGATGCTGGTTAAATCTAACTGTATACAAGCTTGCAGTCCAGGGGGGTATTATTTATTATTAATTCCTGATTATTGGGTTTAATAATTTATCTTTTTTGGTTTGAGGTTTGAGGTTTGAGGTTTGGAGTATGTAGTAGTAGTTTGCAGTGGGCAGTAGCAGTAGGCAGTAGGCAGTGGGCAGTGGGCAGTGGGCAGTCAAATTTTATTGACGAATCAACGAATCAACGAATCAACAAATCAACAAATCAACCCATCCACTATCCATTAACCGCTACCTTTTCAACTAAGCCCTTAACCTGAGAAGGTTGTTCTTTTGTGAGACTTATCTCTTCCTCGGCGTGATAAATGGTGAGTTCGTCTCCTTTTTTAAGTGAGTAGGTTACTGTATCCTTTCCTATGATTACCTCAAGCATTCGGCCGCGTATGGTTAAGGGGAAACGAACCTCCTGAGCCCTTGGGGAGTTCTGAGGATTAAAAGAGATCCTGCCTCCGTAATCTCTTAAACCTGCCAGGCCGTATACGACAGCCATCCAGGTACCCCCCATAGATGCAATATGTGCGCCGTCTTTGACATTTCCAGCCACATCAGCCAGGTCCATCCAGGCAGAATATCTTATAAGCTCCATAGCCCGGTCTATATAGCCCAGTTCAAATGCCAAGATGCTATAGACACAGGCAGACAGTGAGGAGTCGCCCGTAGTCAAAGGGTCGTAGTAATCAAAATTCCTCTTCTTCTGTTCCTTTGAAAACTCGTGCCCCAAAAGGAACATAGCCATGACAACATCGGCCTGTTTAATGACCTGGAAACGATAGATGACCAGGGGATGGTAATTGAGCAGTAAGGGATAATTCTCCATGGGAGTATTTTCGAAATCCCAGACTTCCTTTTTTAGGAATTCGTCATCCTGGGGATGTATCCCTTTTTCTTCATCGTAGGGGATATACATTTTTATAGCGGCTTTTCTCCACTCTTCTATCTCCTCAGATCCGAGTTCCGTTTCTTTCGCGAGGGCATCAAAGCGATCTGGTCTCCTTTTTTGAAGCAGTTCCAGGCTGTCAACGGCATATCGCAGGTTTTCACGGGCCATCATATTCGTAAAAGCATTGTTGTTGACGATGGCTGTATATTCGTCAGGACCTGTTACCCCATGGATATGGAACTCATCCTTGCCATTGTGAGAGTAGAATCCAATATCGGCCCATAGTCGCGCCGTTTCAATCAGCATCTCACAACCGTAATCAAAGAGAAACTCCTCATCGCCTGTCACTTCCACATACTTCCTCAATGCGTACATAATGTCGGCATTGATATGATATTGGGCCGTCCCGGCCGCATAGTAGGCTGAGGCCTCATCACCGGTAATGGTTCTCCAGGGAAAGAGAGCGCCTTTCTGGTTTACTTCTCTGGCTCGCTGCCTCGCCTTATCAAGCAGGCTGTAGCGGAAGCGCAACAGATTTCTGGCTGCATTGGGTGAGGTGTAGATCAAAAAAGGCATGATATAGACCTCTGTATCCCAGAAATAATGGCCTTCATAAGCCTCTCCGGTAAGCCCTCTGGCACCTATTCCGGCTCCTTCCACCCGGGCAGATGCCTGGAGCAGATGGAACAGATTAAAGCGAAGGACCTGCTGGGTTCGCCTGTCCTTATACATGATCGCCCCAATATCACTCCGCTCCCAAAAATCATCCATAAAGCGTTGCTGACCCTTGATCAATTCATCGAAGCCTTCACCAACCACTGTGTCCAGGGTTCGTTCGGCGCGCCCGCAAAGTTCAATAACCGGCGCGCTGCGTGATGAATGATAAACCATGTATTTGATCAGGCGGAAGGATTCCCCTTGTGCTGCGTTCACAGCATAGACAAGCTTAGCAGAATCTTCATAGGTTTCACTTTTATGCGAATAAGGATTTTCTGTTTCAATGACATGATCAACTCCACAGGCAATCGTCATTTTGCTGGTCCGTACCTGATGGCCTAAAAACACTCTTTGGTCTTTAACCTGACTAACTTCGGGAATAAAGACACTCTGTTCAAAGCTGCGGGATTTCCGTGGATCCTCTTCATCATCTTCAATATTATTTGCTGTATCTGATGGACAGCGAAGCTTGGAAGAAACGATCAATCTTGCCGGGGCATTAAGCACCTCCACTTCATAGCTAATGGCTGCTACATGCCTGTGTTCCAGGGACACGATTCTGGTAGATCTTATAGCAACCTGCTTGCCTGAAGCTGTTTCCCAGAGGATATCCCGATGGAGAACACCTGCTTTCATATCCAGGACCCGTTCATAGGATTTAAGATCAGCCGTAGGGAGATAGAATGGCTCGTCATCCACATAGAGCCGGATCACCTTACTATCGGTGACATTCAGCATTGTCTGGCCGGTTTTGGCAAAACCATACGCACTTTCCCCGTAGCGGATGGGCCATTGTTCATGAAACCCGTTGATAAAGGTTCCGCGCTGTATTACGGGGGTGCCTTCTTCGTGATTGCCCCGTAATCCCAGATAGCCATTACCAGTTGCAAACACAGTTTCATCCTGGCCAAGATGTTTTTTTGCAAACCTTTTCTGAATGATCTTCCAATCATCCAAAGGAAAAATATGTTTTGGAGGAAGTTTAAGTTCTTTCGATATCATCAGCTCTGAATCCCCTCTATTGGAGACAGTAGTTTTATAATTTTAATGATCAGTTACAGGGGTTGCCAAACACTCAAAAAGTCAAAACACAATATAGTGATAATTTGACATTGGAAGGCAGTAGAAATTAAGTGATTCATTGTGTTATCTTTAGCGGGAGATGTTTATGGAATACAGGCGTTGATTATTGCAGCCTCGAAAAATAAGTAGTAATTTTGCGCCCACTTGAAGGTGGAATTTTCAACTTTCCATTTTCAACTATCAACAAATACTGGTCCTCTCCTGAAGAAGCCTGCGGCTCTTCAGGACGCCTAGCTCAGTTTTGAAGCACCTGACCAGATAGATTGAAATAGCGATAAATGATAGTTGGCCATTGTTCATTATCCACTATCAATTATCAATTATAACCGGTCCTATCCCGAAGAAGTCTCCGACTCTTCAGGACATGTAGCTCAGTTTTGAAGCACCTGACCAGACATATTGAAATAGCGATAAATGATAGTTGGCCATTGTTCATTATCCACTATCAATTATCAATTATAACCGGTCCTATAGCTCAGTTGGTTAGAGCACCTGACTCATAATCAGGGGGTCCCTGGTTCGAGCCCAGGTGGGACCACATCAAGCAGAAAACCCACGCCAAATGGCGTGGGTTTTTACTTTTTGGAAGAAAGCTGAGCTGGCTCGAGTTTTCGGACAAAAAGTAAAAATGGGCTTTGCGTTAGCAAAGGCGGGTTTTCTATTTGCAGGAGCGGGACTTCTCTGGTCCATCCGCCTGAGGCGGATGAACCCAGGTGGAAATCAGATTTTCCGGATGAACCAATTCTTACGCTTGCCCTTCACTTTTGCTTTTTATCTTCCCTGGCCAACGCACCAGCTGGCGCCTCACTGCCAAAGGTCCACCGGACCTTTTGCTAACGTTCGGCCCTATTTGCAGGAGCGGTACTTCTCTGGTCCATCCGCCTCAGGCGGATGAACCCAGCCTGTCTGCCGGAGCTTTATCTAAGATGGGGCGAGACCACTTAGTAAGAGATCCAGCCTATTTGAAATGGCTGGGGTTTTTGTATAATTTATCATGCCCCCACTCCAGACATCTGGGATTTCTTAACTCCAACTTTCCCTTTCTCCTTCATTACAGTAACTCCCCCAAGCCACTCCTCTTAATCCCCTTATTATCAATTATATATTTTTAATTGCGTATTTTTCTCTTGGTTTAGTTAGTACCAACTTAAAACCACCACACAACAACGGCATAAATTTGGAAAATAGATGAAAACAGTTGCATTTATTATTGCATCAATATTGTTGATAGGATGTAAAGAAAATACACCCAAAACTGAATTTTTGGGAATGGTTAATCTTGAGGTATCCGGAAACTCTAAAGCTGTTTCTCAATTTGAGAGAGGCCTGCTTTTACTGCATTCTTTCGAATATCAGGATGCCCGTGAAGCTTTCAGGAAGGCTCAGGAAATGGATTCGCAAATGCCTATGGCCTATTGGGGTGAAGCAATGACCCATAACCACAGCTTGTGGAGTGAGCAGGAATATGAAGAAGGGGTGAAAGTGTTGGAAAAACTCGAAGCCATTGATCTGGAAAAAAATGCAACAGAACTGGAGCGAGATTTTATCGGCGCTGTCAGGATTCTATTTAAACCAAAAACTGAAAAACAGGAGCGGGATGTAGCCTATGCTGATTTTATGGAGGGCTTGTCTAAAAAATATCCGGACAACCATGAAGTGGCAGCGTTTTATGCATTATCGCTTTTGGGCTCTGTACCCGATGGCCGTGATGAGGAGTTATATGGCAAGGGTGCTAAGATAGCGCTGGGAATTTTGGCTGAAAACCCCAATCATCCCGGAGCTTTGCACTATACCATTCATTCATACGACGACCCTAAGCACGCTGCATTAGCTTTAGAGGCCGCCAACGCTTATGCTAAGGTCGCTCCGGATGCAAGTCATGCATTACATATGCCCTCCCATATTTATGTGGCTATGGGGATGTGGGACAGGGTAGTTGCTTCTAATATTGATTCGTATCAGGCCAGTCTGAATCGTATGGAGCGAAAAGGCCTGGGGAATGACGAGAGGGGATATCACGCCTATCATTGGCTCGAGTATGGTTATTTACAGCAAGACAACAGGGCAGAAGCAAAGAAAATGGTTTTGGATATGCAGCGTTATATGAATGAAACACCCTCTGCAAGGGCCAGGGTTCATATGGTATTCTTAAAGGGTACCTACCTTACTGAAACTGATGAGTGGGAGAGTGACGTAGCCGATATTCCGGTAGAAATTGCCGATTTGAATATTTCGGTTCGCTCTCAATATTATTTTTTGGAAGGAATGAAGGGGTATACTGCAAAAGACAAGGTTCAAATGGATAGTATTATTGCTATCATGGAGACCGACATTAATAGGGAAGTATATGTACAAGAATTTTCCAGTACCACATTATGTTCAAATGCGACCAGGGCAGAGGCCGCACCATCCGATATTGTTACTTCTAAGGCCAGGCAACAGCAACTAATGGCATTGCGGGAAGATCTGGCCGGGAGACACGATACAGCAGAAGAACATCTGCTGAAATCCATTGAACTACAAGAAAGCATCAGCTATAGTTACGGTCCGCCATCCATTCAAAAACCAAGCCGCGAACTTTATGCCGACTGGTTAATTGCCATGGGGAGGTATAAAGAGGCCGAAGCTCAATATGCACTGGCCGAAAAAGCGGGTCCAAAACGCCGGTTAATTAAAGAAGGAATGGAAACCGCAAGCCGGTTTTTGAACAATGAAGGAAACGAGACTTCTATGATCCATCAGCCTTAGGTGGATGAACCCAGCCTGATCTTCCAAATAAAGCACGGAGTTTGTTTTACCAGGCCTTTTCCTTCACTTACAGTTATATTTTGATGATAGGTGAATATTTGGCGCACAACCATTCATTCAAGATTTTATACTTTTAGCCGGAGCAATTAGCACCATCCAATTATGAAAAAACGTGAATTTCTTAAAACAAGCAGTCTGGGCGCTGCTGGTCTGATGCTTATCCCTTCTCTTATAAGATCGAATAAGCCACAACAAAAATTGAGAACCGCTCATATTGGAGTGGGGAATATGGGAAACGAAGACCTCAAGGCCATCTCTTCACACCCCCAGGTAGATGTGGTAGCCCTCTGCGATGTTGACACTAAATATCTCGGGGCCGCTCTTCAACAGCACCCCGGAGCAAAGGGCTTTTCTGACTACAGGAAGATGCTTCAGGATATGAAAGATGAGATCGATGCGGTAATTGTATCGACCCCGGACCACACACATGCGCCAGCGTCCCTGATGGCTATGCAACTAGATAAGCCCGTTTATTGCCAAAAACCGCTTACCCACTATGTAAGTGAAGCCAGGGAGATGAAAAAAATGGCAGAAGAAAAGAACCTGATCACCCAAATGGGTATCCAGGTACATTCCTTCTACGATTATATACTCGCCACTAAGCTAATTCAGTCCGGTATCATCGGAAAGGTTCATACAGTACGGGCATGGTCTCCAAAGAACTGGGGCTATGACGGCGCTGAACCGGAGGGTGAGGACGCTGTACCAGAGCGCCTCGACTGGAATCTCTGGCTGGGCACTGCACTTGAACGGCCGTATAAAGATTGGTTTTATCATCCGGGAAACTGGCGAAAGCTCATGGATTATGGCTGTGGTACTTTAGGTGATATGGGGGTACATATCTTCGATACACCCTATAATGCATTGGAACTCGATGTGCCCAGGACGATAACCACAGAATGTCGGCCCCATAATGGCTTTGGTTATCCCGAGAATAATATAGTAACCTACGAGTTTCCGGGCACCCCTTATACCGCCGAGACCCTGAAGTGGGTCTGGTACGACGGTCCTGCAGCTCCTGCCATGCACAAGGATTTTGGCTTACCTAATATGGAAAGACTGCCCGAGCAGGGAGCGATGTTCATCGGCGAAAAGGGCAGATTACTGCTACCGCATTTTATGGAGCTCCCCAGGCTGATCGTGGACGGGGAATACCGCGATATGGATATCGACTCTTTTAAACTCGGTCCACCGGTACGCGATTACGATAGCGAAGGGAAAAAACACTACCACCAGTTTGTGGATGCCTGTCTGGGTAAGGCCGAGTGCTCCGCTCCTTTTTCATATTCAGCACGCTTAACGGAAACCATTTTACTGGGCACTATAGCCGGTCGTTTCCCCGGGCAAACCCTGCATTGGGATGCAGAAAAAGCCGCGTTTGCTGAATCGGAGGCGAATAAATATCTCACCGGGTCGAATCGTGAGTTTTAGACTCCATTTGCAGTAGAGGATCTTCTTTGTTCATGCGCAGGGAGGATAAACAAAGATGGCAAAACGGCTTTTTAGTATCTTGGTGGGAATCAGAATCCAATCCGCTAATCACCAACTCATGAGACTAGCTGTTACCTTCGCACTCCTTTTTTTTACTATAACTAACTGTTTTGCACAGGACCGAAAGGACCTGGCTGCAGAGTCATATAATGTGCTGGTCGACCTCTTTGGCGAATGGCGCCAATTTGAAAATCCGCCACTGAGGAACGGGGCGCCGGACTATACACTTGCCACTCGTAATGGAAGCTGGTCGGAATTCAAGGATCTACAAGTCCGGCTGCAAGCCATCGATACTACGGGTTGGTCGGTCCCGGATAAAGTAGACTGGACCATCGTATGGGCCGAGATGAACGGATATGACTTTAACCACCGTATCCTCCAACCCTGGGTACGGGACCCGGCCTTTTATAAATCCCTGTGGATGGCACGAAGCGATGTCCCTGCCCATGAAGGACCTACCCATCACCGCACCACCGAGCTCTGGACCTATTCTTTTCCACTGAGCACATCGGAGCGTAGCCGACTCTTAGATGACCTGGCCGTTATTCCTGCCCTGAATACACAGGCAAAGGAAAACCTGACAGGGAACGCCCGTGAACTCTGGATCGCAGGGATCCGCGACATTGAAACCCAGGTTGTCAATCTGGGAGGTATGTTGGAGTTACCTGGTGTACAGGAAGACACAGAGATGATTGCTGCCATTAATAAGGCTAAAACTTCTACGGAAGACCTGACAGCCTGGCTCAAGGATCAATCAGCATCTAAGAATGGACCTTCGGGGATCGGGAAGGATAATTATACCTGGTATCTTCAGAATGTCCATCTCGTTCCACTTAGCTGGGAAGATGAGGTGATGATTTTAAAACGGGAACTGGCCCGTGCCTGGGCCTCCCTCCAGTTAGAAGAACACCGCAATCGCAGTCTGCCACCACTGGTGGCCGCAGATTCACCAACAGCCTACGACTCACTGGCCATAGCCTCGGCCAAAAGCCTGATGTATTTTTTAGAACAGCAGCATATTGTAACGGTAAAGGAATATTTTGAGCCGGCCCTGCAGGCACATCTTGGGAATTTTGTTCCAGAGGACAGCCGGAATTTCTTCTGGATCACCGCCCACTACGACCCCAGGCCACTCTACTCCCACTTCTACCACTGGTTTGAACTGGCCCGGATGGATACTGAACCACATTCCTCCCCCATCCGCAAAGGACCGCTGCTCTACAATATTTTCGACTCAAGGAATGAGGGTACTGCCACCGCCGTAGAGGAGATGTTTATGCAGGCCGGACTCTATGATGACAATCCCCGCGTTCGGGAGATCGTTTATATCATGATCGCACAACGCGCAGCCAGAGGCCTGGGATCCCTCTATGCCCATGCCAACGAGATGAGTATGGAAGAAGCCGGAGGCATCCATTCTGAGTATACGCCCCGCGGCTGGATGAAGACCGAAAAAGAACTGCTGCAATTTGAACAACACCTCTATATGCGTCAGCCTGGTTACGGAACCAGCTATATTACCGGAAAATACCTGCTGGAGCAGGCCATCATGGAATACGCCCGACTAAAAGAGCAAGAAGGCAAATCCTTTGAGCTCAAAGATTTTCTCGACCGCCTGAACAGTATTGGAAATATTCCCATATCCCTCGGTCAATGGGAGATGACGGGGACTAAGAACAACTAAAATGATTATTCCTTGATTCAAGCCTGCTCCCTAAGACTTATCTGTTATAGACAGGTTTATGACAATGGCCATCAATAGCCAGATAATAAAGGTTTCCCCATGTGTCATTTCATAAGAAGCACCCGCTGCCTTGGCCGACAACAGGACGATGTATACAACTACAGGAGATAATATCAGACTGATCAGGAGACGGATAATTGATTTTTTGTAATCCATAATGGTTTGGTTTTGTTACTTAATACTAGCCATTTTTTGTCAGATGAGAAAATAAGAAGATGGGAATCAGTATGGAATTTGTGTTGAAACCCTTGTTGCTGTGTTTTGCAGTTGCTGTTCTGGCTGTGCTTATCGGTGTATCCACAGGTTTCTGACAAGACTCCAATTACTTGCGAACGGGGACAATTAGATGAGAGCTGTGTCATCTATCACAGTGGGAATATGGTAGGCTGGGTTTTTGCTTTGTTCTATGTTCAGGACCTCCTATTCTGGGAAGATCAATTGTCCATTGCGGCAAATCTTACAAAAGTCAGTTCTCAAAAATGTCATTCCTAACCAGAGTACGGTCCTGAAATTGGACTGGGACTCCCATTAATACCGAATCCTGTTGATATTTTGCGGCCTGGAAATGCAAATGCGGCTCCTGGGAAAAACCTGAGTTTCCCACCTGAGCCAAAAGCATACCCTCCTTCACCCGGTCTCCTGCCTTTACCGATAAACTGCCTTGTTTCAGATGCACCATGCTTACTATGACCCCATCACAATTGAGGGTAATATAGTTTCCCATGCCGTCCTCTGCCGAGACATCCATAGTGGCTCCCTTATTATCCGCAACAGTTCCTTTGGTTTCAATCACCACACCGTCACAAGGACAGTATACATTTTCACCAAAAATAGCATGTGACTCGTTTTCGGCGGACCAGATCGGACTGGCCACAGAGCCCGGGCCGGTAAGTTTATTAAAATCCAGGGCATACCACTGTGCGCGATAGGTTGTTCCAAAATGATTATTGATCATTCGGTTTGAACCACCTAGGGACACATAGTATTTACCATCCTTAAGGGGGAAAGACAGTGAAACTGAATCTGCATCCCCATAGCTTCTTCCTGCTAATACCTGAAAGGCCATCATGGAAATCAAGATGCCCAGGACAGCTGTGGTAATGGTCCGTGTATAGCCCCAAAGCCCTTTTGGTAGCCAGCCGGCCTTGCTTCGCCAGTTGATGATAAACTTTCGGATACACGCCAGAGCTAAAAGCGGCAGGAAAAATTTGAAGTAATAGGTAAAGGCGATAGGCCACTGCCCCCAGAAGTACAAAAATGTCAATACAGCTATGCAGCTAATTAAAGTAGTGATCATCCCAAGCTTAGACCTGGATCGGTTGAATAGCAGGGTCAGGAGTACCAAAACAGGGATACCCAGATGAATGAAGATAAAAAGGAACTTTTCCAAAAGTGCCGGATTTATAATAAAGATGGTAGTCACGGCATTTTGTTACAAAACGGCATTACTATTCCTCTGAGCTGAAACATTTCTTTTCTGGACCCGTCTTTAAAATCTAAAGATCAAAGACCCATGAAAACATTTCAACAGCCTTACCTCCTCTTAACATTCATCATTCTGGCTTTAAGTATACCGGTAAATACCTGTAACGCTTCGACTGTATTGGCAGTTGACCACCCAAAATATTTGGAAGATAGTCCAACAATGATACTGAGCAATGTACATATTGTCGACATTGAGAATAGACGAGTCATAAAGAACCAGGACATCCTCATTGAAGGAGACAGGATCAGAGAAATAAAACAGCACGAGCCCAGTCCGAAATACCAATCAGATACTGTTATTCAGGGGAACGGCTCCTTTGTGATCCCCGCACTATCTGATATGCATCACCATCTGACCTCTTCTGATTTTGATTTTACGGCTAACACTCCTGGGCGTCAGGCAAAGATCCTGGAAGAACAAATTAAGTACGGTATTCAGGGAATACTGAACCCGAATATTTCACTTGAAGCAGTCAATTATTTAAAAGCCGGGAGCAAAGAGTTAAATGAGGTGCTCCTTGAAATGACGGGCCCCTCCATAGGGCCAAAAAATGGCTGGGGAAGCCATCAGGTGAGCACCAAGGAAGAAATAACAACCATTATTGACACTTTATTAGAAATGGGAATCAGGACAGTTAAATTTACCTATGACGATATGAGCTGGCTCGGCGGACAAATGCCAGTGCTGAACTCAGAATTGTTGAAACACATCGTTGAGTACGCTCATAGCAAAGGCATGAAAACTATGGCGCATGTGACCGACCTTGAAAGGGCTAAGGAATTGCTTCGCTATGGTCTTGACGGCCTGGTTCATGGAATTGTTTCAGATAGAGTGGATGAAGAGTTTCTCGAATTACTTAAGGCAAACAATGCATTCTATATTCCCACAACAGCGGTGTACGAGACCAGCTTTAATTTCCAGCAATCGGTAAAGAGACAATTCGAATACAATATTTGGGAGGAGTTTTCGGAAGAATTTACAGATTCTCTGAGCAATGACGCCTCAAGAGATATGTGGAATAGCTGGTGGCCAAAGGCCGCGTCCTTAAAGACCAATTTGTCTCATATTTACTGGAATACAAAGGCTGTTTACGACAGTGGTAATCTGGTGATGATGGGATCGGACACGGGCACACCTGGTGTGCTTCCGGGAATTTCTGCATACTATGAAATGGAATTAATGGAGGAATCAGGCCTGTCCCCCTATGAGGTATTGGAATGTGCAGTTGTTAGTCCCATGAAATATTTTGGACGCTATCCGCTACAAGGATTAATAAAGAATGGGGCAAAGGCCAATATGATGCTTTTGGAAAATGACCCAACAGTATCTGTGCGCTTTATAAAAAGTGCGAAGATGGTCATTCACAATGGGAAGATCGTTTCGAGTCGCTAAAAGGAATTCTTTTGTCCTATGTCCCTGCACTTGCGATAAATGTAGTAGCTTGTTATTAATTTGATAGTAGCCGGCTATGGATTTACATATTCCTATTTCTGAGGCTTTGGAGCTTGAGGATTTCAGGCAGATGGACTATTATGCAGTGGAGAATTACAAACTACCTATCGAATTGATGATGGAGAATGCCGGACTTCATCTGGCCCGATTGGTGGCCCGTTCAGTAAAGAACAGGTCTGCGAGGATCCTGATCGGAGTAGGTAATGGAAATAATGGGGGAGGTGGCCTGGTTGCTGCCCGGAGACTGGCTGCATGGGGCTTTGATACTTATCTGGATATCTACACCGACATTGAAAAAGATCTGCCTGCGAAACAGTTGCAAAGAGCAATGGCTTTCGGGGTGAAGTCGGAAAGGATCAGTAATCCCGACATTTGGATAGATGCCTATCTCGGCTTCTCTCAGCGATTGCCGTTGAAGAATGATCTTGTGGAAAGGATCCGGGAGGCAAATACAAGTGACACCCATCGTGTTTCCCTGGACATCCCAACCGGATTCCTGGGAGATATCTCAAACCCCTATTTTATGGCTCACCAGGTGCTGAGCCTTGCCGCATCAAAGAAGATCCTGTACAAGCTGCCCATAGACACGGAGATATATCTGGCCGATCTGGGAATACCCCAGAGCGTTTACCAGAAATTTCATATTCCGATGCCTCCTTTTGAAAAAAGTGCAATATTAAAGCTTAAGAGGTCCTGATCCTTAAGTTTAAAATGAGAAATAGGATCTAAGGCCTTCAAGCACATTAGATACCGCTACCGCAGAAAGGATCAGTCCCATGACCCGGCTTATAATAGCGGCCCCACCATTACCTATGTATTTAAAGATCCATCCAGAAAAGCGCATAAATACCCAGGCAATCAGAATAACGACTAGCATCATGAGGGCCGTTAGACCTTGCTCAAGAATTGGATGTTTGCTATTTTCTGTTAGCATGATAGCTGCCAGTATTGCTCCGGGACTGGCAAGTGATGGCATAGCGAGCGGGAAAACGGCCAGATCATGACTACGCTCCAAATGCTGTACTTCAGACTGCGGCTTACTTTCACCAAATATCATGGTTAATGCAAAGAGGAATAATACAATTCCTCCGGCGATTTGAAAAGTAGGCAGGGGCACATCAATGGCATTCAATATTATTTCCCCGATAATTATAAAGAACAATAAAACACCCGCCGATATGAGGGCTGCTTTCAAAGCTATTTTTGATTTGTCTGCAGACGGCAGGGCAGCTGTTACGGCGAGAAACACAGGAATGGTCCCTATAGGGTCTATTACCGTGAAGAATGTAATAAATGATTTCAGCAATTCATTCAGCATTATATACTGTATCTTGAGTAAGAGAATATAAATTTAGCAGATAAAAGACTAATAGGCTTAACAATTGGAAAGAGTATGAAAAAGTATCTTCAAATAATTATAATTCTGCTGCTTACAACTGTCTGTTATGGGCAGGAAGAAAATATACCTAAAACAGCATTCACTAAAATGTATCTCCCCGTCTGGCAAACTTCTACCGATCATTGTCTGGATGTAGCCAGGGCTATGCCCGAGGAATTGTATTCCTATAAGCCAACGGAGGTTAGCAAAACATTTGGCGAACAAATGGTTCATATTGCTTATACCGTTGAGCTACTCACGAAGCGTTATGTGCAGGGCATGGATGTTAAGCCCGACGCACCGGATGCATCCAAAATGACCAAAGCTGAGATCATCGAACTAATGGAAAGTGGATTTGCCTATACTACCCGGGTTATAAATCAAATAGACCAGGAACAACTGGAAGAAAGCTGTGTTATGTACCACAGCGGGAATACGGTAAGCAGGGCTTTTGCCCTGTTCTATATCCAGGACCATATGAATAACCACAGGGCAAAGGCCAACCTCTATATACGGATGAATAATATACAACCTCCGGAATATACCTGGTAAACTTAGTATAGCACAAAAAAGCCCCTGATATCAGAGGCTTTGAAAATTAAGAAAGATCGTCTGATCTTCGCTGAGGCTACTTTTTCAGTAAGTCTCTAATTTCTGTCAACAAATCTTCCTGGCTAGGTCCGGCCGGAGCTTCTGGCTCGACGGGCTTTTTACTTTTGTTATAAGCTTTTACGATGAGAAACATAACAAATCCTACTGTGATAAGGTTTACAATCGTATTAACCCATGATCCCCAGCGAATCGCATTTTCTGCCACATAGCCTTCCTCTCCTTCTACGCCGCTAGCCGCTGTAAGGACATACTTTAAATTGGCAAAATCCATTCCACCGGTAAACTCTCCAACGATGGGCATCACAATATCGGCTACAAAACCGTTAATAACCAGACCAATGGCCCCGGCCATAATGACAGCAACCGCAAAATCGATTACGTTACCCGTCATGATAAAATTCTTAAATTCTTTAAGCATGATTTTTATAGTTTATAATGATTAATAAATATTTAATGTTCAATTATTTAAAATATAGGATCCAATGATCACCTAGAACGCATAGCTGAGCCCAAAGGTCCAGTAAGTCTGCAGATCATTATCGATATTATCAAAGGTAGCAGCTGTATTGCCGAGGGTGTTGATCTCATAATTGAGCGCTTCCTGCTTATTGTCCCGCAGTCCGAAATCAAATCCGAGTCCGATACCTTTCCAGATAGTATAGGCAAAAGCATTGGTCCAGGTCCAGTTGCTCAGGTCACCACTTTCGTAGCTTATGAATGAAGACAGATTGGTTTTGAATTTCA